>Ga0222701_1000873_pt1 | contig 9745 bp, 10 predicted proteins | sample AntAcemetage1502_FD_179825 | JGI IMG/M metagenome (GOLD analysis project Ga0222701, IMG submission 179825) | Saline water microbial communities from Ace Lake, Antarctica - #1502 | ecosystem: Environmental > Aquatic > Non-marine Saline and Alkaline > Saline | place: Antarctica: Ace Lake... | reverse complement strand
AGCACCGCACCCCATGCAAATGGCATGTAAAGGGGTGAACACAACACAAAAGGTCCTCCCGGTTGATAGACCAATGTCCCAGTTATGTCCACCAACCACCAGTCCGCTAGCAGCTCCACCCAACCAGCAGTCACTGCAAAGAGCATTAACCGCCCCACCAATTTATCCCGACGCACGAAAAAGTACACGATGAATATCAGCCAGTTAATCCCTACGATCACACTAGCGGCAACCCAACCGGGTGCAAAAAGCGAGCAGGTCCCGTTCCATAAGAGCGTGAGGAGTAAAGTACCCCCCTATAACCATATCCAAAGTGCGCAGTCGTCTTATCATTGGATCATCTTCATTGTGATGTAAAAGTCTTAACTCAGCTCGATTTAGGGGTTGCGGCTAGTGGATGTCCCCTCCAAGTGTGTTGTTGAACAATTCTACCGTGTCTAATTTGACTAATAGGTCTACTGTAGTTGTCGATTTTACCACTGAGCGAATTGTGGCGGCAGACTCTACAGTAAGTGGGGGTAATTCACGTCTATATGATGTCAACGATCGCCAATTGCCCTGAAATTCATATGAGGTAGGGGCAATAACAACACTCTATAGGGCGACTACCCCACACCCTTCTTACTCAAAGTAAAAATGACGGTAGCACACCACGCAGCAAGCTTCTAACAGTGATGTGGTCAGCCAGAACGCCAAGCTCTTTGTAGTCCGCACACCGTTTAGGCGTCCAAAATGTGAATTTTATACAATATCATCCTTAACACTGGGCCTACAGTGTTAAGCTCGGAGAATTATAAAAGGGACTGGTTTCAAAAAAAGCGGTTCCATATGATGGGGTGACGGTAGGTGGCTGTATGGTGACGATACGATTGAGTACAGTCACACCCAGAATCAGCAGCTATCGACGTCTCTGTGACGGTGTGACGGTTGTGACGGTTGTGACGGTTGTTTTCCTTACGTTTCTCACGCTCTAAAAATCGAGTGATTTTCAGATATTGAGCGCAAAATACCCCTTCACTTCTTGCCTATATTGTTGAAGTGACCGTAAACATGAGGTATGTATCAAATCATCACAAGTTAGAATTTAAGACCTGAATCACAGAAAAAAACAAATACAAGCATGGAGGAAATAGTTTTCAGATGTCGCACCATTCCGGCCTGTCGGCTATATCAGTTTGCATTCCTCTACTCCTGCTCTTCCTGCTGTCGCCCCTGACCCAGGCGGCCGACTTGCCCTTCGTCTTCGGCGAAGACACCCCGCCGCTGGAAGGCTTGAGTCCGGAGGAGCTACAACAACTCGCGGCCTCGGCCCCGGGGCTGGAGGGCGTGCCGAAGGTCAGCGAAGTTCCCGAAGACGAGGTGATGGAATGGACCGAGGTCGGTGGCAAGACCGTGGCCCGCGGCGTGACCAAGAGCACGGCCGGGGAGCTGAAGGACATATTCGACAGCAGGGTCGACCTTGGTGAGGGGATAGTTCGAGAAACAGCCCTGCTTTTGGCCGCTGATTATCCAGGCGAGCTATCGGTCGATCAGGTCTGCGCCATCTTCGAGTTCATGAAGAGGGGTGATGATTCTGCGCAGGGATGGAGGTATGTCCAAGATCCAAGAGGCATCGACGACTACGCCTACGCCAGCCAAACCCTGGAGATCTGCCAAAAGATAAACGTATCCGGCATCGGCGACTGCGACGACTTCGCCTATCCTCATGGCTGCCCTGGTGGAGTCCATCAGCGGTACGACAAGAATCATCCTCGCCTACAACAAAAGCGTGGGTCATGCCTACACTGAGGTCTATCTGGGATCGGTGAACGAGCCCGGAGGCCGGGTTGAGGATGTGATCACTGCCCTCCGGGGGCGCTACGACGTCTCGATGGTATTCACTCACGTCGATACATCAACCGGTGACGTCTGGCTCAACCTCGACTGGGGGCCGGATTCGTCCGGGCAGTACCATCCCGGCGGCCCCTTCTTCACAGGGACCAAGCACATACCCCTGCGCATCCGAGACAAGTACGGCAAGACGTCCATACGGCCGCCGGAAGGGGTCTGGACGATGCCAAAGGCGGATGCGAACGGGCTTGATCATGACGCTGGGCGAGCTCAGGAAATGTGTGTGCGGGCTTTTAGATCTCAATGGGGGTCGTCATATTTCAAAAATCCTCGAAATCACTTGATTTCTAGATGGTGCCTTCGGCCGGTGTTCTTTCCTTCAAGATCCTTCTGGGGCTTGGTGAACCTGGAGTCTGCGTACTTGAGAAAGATCAGCCCCAGAACAGGAAGCGCGTACTCAGAAGACTTAAGATCCGAGTTCGCCCGCAATTCGTCGGCTCCGTCCCACAACCGCTTCTCGATATCGTTGTTGTTCCCCACTGTTTCGCCACCAACCTATAATCTGGTCAGAGCCATTCGCTCAAGGTGACTTCATTCTTTCGCTATTTGAAAACTGCAAAATGGCGGTTCGAATACAGGACGCAACTGGATAAAAGGGCAAATTTGAGACTATCTGCCTCGTGCCTGAAAAGCCAAGCCGAGGATCAAATCATCCTACTTTTCCCTCCGAAAACGTTCAATACTATCCAGTTCTTGTGCTTTTTAACATCCTACGAATTATACTAGTAAAATAGGGCCGGAGCCGGGATTCGAACCCGGGTCATGGGATCCACAGTCCCAAAGGATATCCCCTACCCTACCCCGGCACTTAAACTTAAGGCACTTCCCCCATTCGCTCCTCAGAGATAAATGTTTCCCCGCAAATGGGGCGCCCGGTCCTGTAGGCTTCTTCCGTTGTATCCACCACGAGCGATATCAAGTCCTCTGGCCGGTTAATGTAATAGACTGCACCCAGGCTCTTTAGAGCGGCTTCGACCTGCCGGTTCTTGTTTGCCTCATCGATGCAAAAGAGGACAAACTGGCCAGACCTCGACGCCTCTTCAACCAGGTCCCATTCCCGGTAAAGGTTCTGGATATGAGTGTCAGTTATGCACAATATGAGCGACCCCTTCCGATTTTTCGCGAACTTCAAGATCTCTTCGCCTGGAATGTGAGTTCTCGAGCCAAGATGCTGGACCAAGACGTCCTCGACCGCACCAAGATCTCGTGTCCAGTCCTGGAGGACGAGCCGATCGCTGAAATTTATGGCGGCAAGCTCTGCACCTTGCGAATGGGCAAACTGGCTCGCCTTGAAGGCCGCCAAAGTGGCAGCGTGAGTCTTTGTCCCTCTATCGTGACCGCCCATCGAGCCGCTACTATCCAGAACCACCAGAAGGTCTGGGACCTCTTGGGAACCTGCCATCATTTCGCAGCATTCATGCTCTCGCCGATAGGTGGTAACGCCGGGGATGAGCTTCGGCGCCAAGCTCAAGGAATATGGAACATCCAACTCTGAAGGGGGATCTGTAAACCTCCACTTGATCAGGCCTGCTGGGTACCAACTCTCTCTCGGTCTTATTGATGGACGGATCACGATGCTGTAGCTTTGGTCCCGATACCACCTCTTGAGGTTGCCATCAATCCCCAAGACACTCAAACAATCGCGGTACTCGTCAGGTTCAAGATCTGATGCAAGGCCGAGAAGTGGTGCAACATTGGCAGATCCTCTTAGTCCCTCTTGCGATGGGATCTCGCCCTGGCCCAATACGCCAGGCTCTAGAGGCTCTAAGATCCGGGCCATCTGCTGGCACTGCCGCGGCCACTTGGACCTATCCGAGACGCCCCAGCCGAATACTTCTAGGAGTTTCTCTGATTCGGGCCTGTTCGACGAGGAAATATCCAGGTCCCAATACTGCCCAAGAAAGCCGAGGACCACCTCGTCCAGGGAAGATAAATCGCCACGTTCTGCAAAATGCTTCCAGCCAAGGAAGACCTTCTCTTCGTCTTCTTCGCTTCGTTTCAGCCGGAAAGTGTCCACGACTATGTCTGAAAAGAGGTTCACCATCTCTCTAGCCCTGGCAGGCTTTGGCTTTTCGAGTCCCTGGAGAGCTGCAAGCGCGAGATTTGCGGCAGTCTCAAGAGATCTTGGGCAGAATATGTAGTGAGCTATAAGGTGATCGAAGAGGTTTTCGAGATAGAGCGCGCCCTTTTCGATGTCGTCTTTGCCAACTTTGATATGATAGTTTTGGAACGGAAACTCGCCGTTTTCTGGCGCGCCTATCCTGGGCCTTGGAAGAGGCGGTCGATGCCAATTGCCTCTGGCGCGCTCCCAGATTTCAGTCAGAAGTTCTTCTGAAGATCTTTCCTCCAACCTTTTCTACCCCCACTTCTGGTCCGTATCCTCTGGCCACTATCTTGCCATCTTTCATCCGCCAGCCCGCTTTCGATCCTGCAGTCCCACCGATCGATATCTTGCCGCCGTTCATCATCAGACCCAGGTACTCTCCAACGTTCCCGTTTACGCGAATTTTGCCAGAATGCATCAGCCAGCCGCACCTGAGGCCGGATCGACCCTTGACCAATATGTTGCCGCCGGAGTTTCCAACGCCCACGTAATTGCCAGAATCGCCCTTGACCACGCCCCAACCACCTTTCATGTTCCTGAAGGCGTAATCTTTGCACGAAGGTGCCACGATCCCGCCACCTTCCATCTCTTGACCTAGGTAGTGGCCAGCACCAACCTCGAGCACGATCCTGCCGCCTCGCATCTTTTCGCCCACATGATCGGGCGGCGTTTTTCCCCCCGCTCTTGCTTTCAGGACGATAACGCCACTATTCATCTCGGCGCCTGCAAAGTTACCGGCAGCCAAATTCAAAGGCTTGCTGGATCGTTCTGCCACAATGCCAGATAAGTAGCCCCGAATCTTCTCTTCCCTCGGATTCAGAGGAGACGCTGATTCGATCAGGCCAAAGATGGCGTCGTCGTCGGAAGAGACAAGCTCTTCGACTTCATCCCTACTGGGCTTTTCGCCGAGCCTCTGAACGAAGTCTTCAAAACCCAAAACGAATTCGCCAGTCTTCTTCTCGATCCTTTTTTTCTTCCTGACTTTGCCGCCGTAAGCGTCACTCATGAAACCTTTCAGCGTCAAAGCATCCTCTCCAACGCCCTTATGTAATCGAGCCTGGCGATTGGGTCGTCATACCTAGAAAGTTCTTCGATCGCCTCTTTGGGCGAAATCTCGCCGTCAATGGCTCTTGCAAAGGTCACGTTCATCTCGCCTCTCTCGTTTAACGTTCTGTTGATGCTTTTTTCCACGAGATCTCGAACGTACTCGAGCCTTTTTGCTCCGTAGTAGGGAGGCCTCTCCAAAAGTGCTGGATTTGGCGTGACCCGATGCCAGAGGATGTAAGGGGCGACAACCCTCAAAACCTCAATCTTCGGCTCATCAGAGAGCCTGAAAAGATACGCCATAGCTTTCGTGTAGAGTCTCAGGTCTTGCCGTGCCCGATCGGACAGTCCTTCGTCCACCTGCCAACAACACACTTCAGGGTTGTTGAAGTAGTGACATTCGGCGCAAAGTCCCCTGCTCGGTTTGACCCCGCCCGATAGTTGGGTCTTATCATAGGAAGGTGCCCGTTCGCATAAGGTGAAGTCCCGAAGAAGTGTAATTATGGCAAGCTCCGTTTGGCTATCTAGCGGCACCTGGTTCACGAGGTCTGGTAAGCTTTCGAACTCGTCTTTTGAAAGGCGGGGGAGAAGATCTGCCAGTTCCCATACATCTCGTTCTCTTTTGGCAAGAGCCAAGCTTGCGAGAAAGTCTGGCTGAGTCGCCGGAACCGAAACCGAGATCCTGTCAAGAAGAGCTTCGTCCAAAGGATAAGTGGAACTGAAATCTGGGTTCATGGTGGCAAAGTAACAGGTATCACCAAGCTCCAGGGTCTTTCCTGCATAGCTCACCTTTCGCTTCTGTAAAAGCTCCAAAAACAGGTTCTGTTTTCCCGAGGGGAACCGGTTGATCTCGTTGATCACCTTCCATTGGGATCTGGCCCAAGGAGTCCAGAGCACCTCGATGGGCTCGTTGCCAGAAGATGCCAAAGATGCAGAAGTGCAAGACCACTGGCGCGGATCGATGAACCCTACTATTTTCTCTTCGGTCTGTTCTGGATGGCCGGTGACCATGAGATTTTCCACATGGTCGAAGTCCTGGCCTGTGAAGGCGCATCCCAGCAAATTGACCAAAGTTGTCTTGTTTGCGCCCATCCCGCCATAAAGCAAGGCGACTCTGTTTCTCACGCAAGCGTTGGCGATTGTGAAGTAAAGCTGTGAGTTTGCGCCACGGTCGCCAATCTGAAGGTCGTTTTGTCCAACATGAAGGCGCAGCTCTTCTAAGGCCCAAACGAGCTCGTCTATCTTGTCCAGAGCAGACATACGGTTGGATGGGTGTGCGAGATCATACTTAAACCAGACGAAAAATGAGACGAAAGGGGTGGCGAAAAGGGAGAAGAAAGCGATCTTTAGTCGGTCATTTCTGTTCCTCGTGACAAACCAGGTCTTGGGCGTATTCGTAAAGCAGAGGATAACGTCTCTGATGTTCCGGATTTTCGAAGACTTTCAAAGCCTCTTCGTAGGCGTTGATCGACCTGTTCTGATTCGTCACCTCGTCCCTGAATTCGGCAAGTTTGCCGTAGACGAGCCCAAGGCAAAGCTGGGTCTTTGCGTAATCGATTGGGAGATCTCCAATGGTGTAAACCTTGAGAGCCTCGTTGCAAGCTTCAATCGACCTTTCCAGGTTGGGTTCAGTGTCTCTAAAGTCAGAGAGGTTGCCATAAACAAGACCGAGGTCCCATTGGATCTTTGCATAATCGATTGGGTAATCTTCAATGGTGTAGACGCAAAGAGCGTCTTTGTAAGCTTCGATCGACCTGTTCAGGTTATATTCTGGGTATTTAGCGTATGAAAGGCGGACGTATCCATCTCCCAGATTGTTTTCAACCTTTGCGTAATCGGTTGGGCAGTCCTCAATGGTGTAGACACAAAGAGCGTCTTCGTAAGCTTCGATTGACCGTTCCAGGTTTGTTTCTTCATCCCTGATCTTTGATAGGTCGCTGTAGGCACCACCAAGGTTGTTTTTAGTCGCTGCGTAATCGATAGGATAATCTTCGAAGATGTAGATGCAAAGAGCTTCCTCGTAGGCTTCAATTGATCTGTTCAGGTTATATTCTGTGTCTTTAGAATGAGAAAGTTCCCAATAGCTTCCACCAAGGTAAATTTGGGCCGTTGCATAGCCTGTTGGATCGTCTTCAGAAGTGTATACTCTAAGAGCTTCCTCATAGGCTTCGATCGACCGTCCTAGATTTTCAGTTCGGTTTTCTACGTAAGACAAGTGAACATATGCAAGTCCAAGATTGAGGTTCACCTTTGCATAATCTGTTGGACTGTCTTTGAACGTGTAAACCTTGAGGGCTTCTTTGTAAGCTCCAAATGAACGTTCCAGATATTCTTTCTCGTCTCTGATATAGGAAAGATAGCTATAGGCGATCCCGAGGTTGAGCTGGGTCTTTGCATAATCATCTGGATAAGTCTCGTAGGTATACGCTCTGAGTGCTTCGTCATGGGTTTCGATCGCTTTGTCTAAATTTGCTTCTTCGTCTTTGACATAAGAAAGACTGGTGTGGGCAATCCCAAGGTTAAGATTCGTCTTTGCATATTCGAGGGGGTCTTCTTCAAAGATGTAAACCCGGAGAGCCTCGTTGCAAGCGTTGATCGCCTTGTTCAGGTTTGTTTCTTTGTCTGAGATGTAGGAAAGACGGGCGTAAGCACCTCCTATGTTGTTCTGGGTCTTTGCATATTCGATCGGGTCCTCTTTGAAGGTGAAGACTCTAAGAGCGCTTCTGTAGGCTTCGATAGCTTCATTCAAGTTGTATTCCGCGTCATCAGCATCTGAAAGGCGAACGTGGGCGTTTCCAAGGTTCCACTGGGTCTTTGCATAATCTATCGGATAGTCTTCAAAGGTGTATATTCCAAGGGCCTCATTGTAGGCCTCGATCGATTTTTTCAGGTTAAATTCCTGGTCTCTGACCTCAGAGAGTTGCTGGTAGGTATATCCAGTGTTGAACTGGTATTCAGCGATGTCTTCATACAGATCGATCACTTTGTCGTATGCCAGGTATTCTGTGCAGACGCCCACATCAAAGAACTGTAGAGATAACAATGCCAATATGATTAATGTTCTGTTCGCGTTTGCCTTCGTGCTCATTCCCCCTATCGTTAACACTTACAAGATGAGCATCAAATATATTTTACCCATCAGTTCATGGCATGGATAAGCGTTAAGCTTATCGCACGAATAACTCTGACCAGATACATTGGCTCTGCCAAAGTAACAAAGTGGCCTCGAAGGGATAAAAAATGAACCTTACGCATCATAACTTATGGAATTTCACTTGCATCTTCGATGGCCAAACTGTACTGAAATTCGCTTCCACCCCAGTAAGACGATTCCACTGACACGTAATATATTCCAGGAGTCCGCTCTCGTTCAATCAAGCTCCAGTATCCGCCGCCGCCATCGTCGTCCCAGTCGATCTCTTCTTCAGATTCATCGTAAAGAGTGATATAAGAGTCTCCACTGGCAGTGCCAAAAACCTCTATCGTCACCACAACAGTTCCGTTTATTTCAAATAGATAGTAATCGATATCATCATAGGGGGATATGCAACTTTCCTGTAAGAGTCCTTCTCTGTCGAGTGTGCCAAGGTTTATGGCATCTTCAAAATCGTCGTTGGGCTCGGGTTCGCATCTAAAAGTGGCAAAGATGATTGCTAAGGGCCCGCGAAGAAATAACCTTATCATATGAATGCTGTGTAATTATTATACTGAATCTGCATTATGTCTGTTTCGTATAATGGCGGTACACGTTCATGTGTAAGTTATTTCTCTACAGGCCCTAAGACGTAGCCAGGTATAGTGTCGTATATGGAATAACCTTCCACCCGGACCGCATAGGATCCCTCATTGAGGTATGTCACAATTTGATCTTCGTTAAGATGTCTTGGAAGATATGTTTCTTTTGTCTTGTTATACTCATAGAGAACCAGCTCGGTGCTGGCACCATCGGATGTGGGAACGAATATGTTGGCGTAACCTTCAGTGCCGCTTGAAACATCGAACCTGTAAAAGTCTATGTTTGCCATGGGCTCGATCGAACCGGATAGAACTGTGCAACGTTCCAAATGGCCCAAGTTATTGGCCTCTGATATGCAATCATTCGGTTCGGTCTCGAAGTTTTTCCCGATTACGAGTACGTAATCCAAAGTCGAAAGATCGCCCGAGTCAACGCGGATCAGATAGCTGCCAGGATCCACCACCTTTTGAAGAGTGATCTTTCCTGAATCGATGTAGCTTTCGTTCTGATCTTGAACGATCAACCGAAAGCTCGTCCAAGGATTCAAGCCAGATTAGATGGCAGAGATCATAAGCTCCATCGTCTCTTCAACTTCTATCCTGAACCAGTCGATGTCGCCAGGATAATCCAAAGATGTCTCATACGACACGACCGGATTTTGAGCGCTGATCGCCCCAAGATCAATTGCCATGCTTGAGATTTCATCCGGTTCAGGACTATCTTGGCCAAACGCTGGTTGCGCCGCCACGAGAAGCGCCACAAAAAATATTGACAAGCACGCTCTGATACAACATTCCTCCTTTTCAAACATTTGTAGAGATTTTGATATTTTATTTTAAAATGAATACCCCACAGCTTGCTGCGGTTGGGATGGTCACCAAACCGACTTAACTTGACTTTGTCACATTTCAGATTCAATCGCCAAATCGATAACTACCGATCCCGTGTTGCCACACAGATAACGAGTCGTT
>Ga0222701_1000837_pt1 | contig 10053 bp, 10 predicted proteins | sample AntAcemetage1502_FD_179825 | JGI IMG/M metagenome (GOLD analysis project Ga0222701, IMG submission 179825) | Saline water microbial communities from Ace Lake, Antarctica - #1502 | ecosystem: Environmental > Aquatic > Non-marine Saline and Alkaline > Saline | place: Antarctica: Ace Lake... | reverse complement strand
CATGTAATCGGTACAACCATCAGGAAGTGCACGCCGGGTCTCTTCTGGAACGAACTTGAGAGCTTCCCTTGCCCGCACTTTGACCGCCTTCATGGCCGCATATGCCCGATCCAGAGGCGCTGCCACCATAACCAAACAATCGCCATCTTCAGCTGACAAGACACTTCTGACAGCCTCGACCTCTTCGGCGGTTATGCCGTAGGCAGGAAGCTCGTCAGTATGGAATATGCCGCCAACACCGGCTCGTTTAGCTCTATCAGAGATCTCGGATCCAAGACGTCTTCCTGGCTGAATCTCCATTCCCACCAATCCACCAAACTCTTCTAACCTGACGGCGAGGACTACACCGTCCTTCTTGAGTGCAGAGCGAATCACTTTAGACTCGGTCTTGGAGAAAAGGGTGGTCACATCGGCAACTGAATCATATACCTGAGCCGCTCTACCGTTCAGCTCGTCTCTGATCTTCAGGAGATTGACCTGTCTTAAAGCCTCCAGCTCAACGATGGTATCGATCAAGTTCAGAGCCTGGACGCCCTTAATTTCGACTCGAGCGCCCCCTCTTATCGAGACGTTGACGTCCTGGCGGATGGTTCCAAGGCCCCGTTTCACTCGGCCCGTCGACCTCAAGATCATTCCTAACTTCTGGGCGACCTCATGGGCGTGTTGTGGTGAGACAATGTCTGGGGCCGTGCATATCTCCACCAGAGGGATTCCGAGTCGGTCTAAGGAGTAGACGACTTCATCACCTCGATCCTCGACGATCCTACAGGCTTCTTCCTCTAGACATATGGTATCCATTCCAACGTTGCCGCAAGAAGTCTCGATGTAACCGTCTGACGAGACATAAGCAGTCCTCTGGAAGCCCGAGGTGTTGGATCCATCAATCACAATCTTGCGCATGGTGTGGACTTCGTCCGCGATATTCATGTTCAAAAGCTTGGAAACCACCAAAGAGATCTCGATGGCCTCAGAATTGAGCCTTCTTGGAGGCTCTTCGTCCGCTTCCACAAGACAGGTGGTATCGTAAGATTTATAGATGAACTTTCGAGATACGAGGACCTCTTCCAAGGCGGCTCTATCGATTTCACCAAGCTCGCTTTTTGCCGGGCGAAGGTATCGGAAAAACTCGTGGTTCGAATCTACCACGTCTCTGACCACGGTAGGACATCCACAAAAGAGCTTGGTTGCGGTATCGAGCTGCTGATGGATTTCGATCCCGCACATAAGGCCCAAGGAGCCGTAGTCTAAGCTTGCAGGCATAAAAGGTCGACCGCGCTCTACCGGTATATACCTATCAGTCCGCACCAGGAATTCGAGGCGGTTTAACCCTCTTGACAGCTTCTTTGATGTCTTCGGCCTTGACCGTCTTCCTCTTGGCATGATTGGCCCATTCAACCGCTTCTTTAGCCACTTCTAGGCCGTAGTTTTCCAGAACCTCTGCCAATGCATCGCGTGCGCCTTCGCTAACCCTTTTTGCCCCGGCTTCACGTATGAGTCTGCTAACTGGTGCAACTGGAAGTATCGCCATCTAAATTTGCCACCTCTCACTAAATATGGCCTTTGGAGCCTGAAGAGCAAATAAAAACGCATCTTCTGGGACTAAAGGCCCGAATAGGTATCTCCTTGACGATCAGATCGGTATATATAACTTTCGTAAACATAAGATCAAAATTATGCCCAATAATCTTGAGATAAATGTATATCAAGGATAATTAGGCCAAAAGTCCCATAAATAGGGTTTTCTAGCGAATTTGAAATTTAGCTGGCGTAGCGCGGATTTTGGCTTGTGCATCCTTGACTATAGGCCCCAAGTTCCGTCCTATTCGCCAGAATCTGGCTCTTCGCTCTGACATTCAACGCCCCATCTCATGCTCCTTACGACTCCATGAAGAGTCTGAACTTCCCGGTCGGTGAGATATGCCCTCCCAAAGATCCGTCTTAACATGAGCATCGTCTTATCTAGCTTGTGGTGTGGGTATTGGCCCTTTTCAAGCGCCGACCTGAAGTGCTCATAGAGCCGGTCCTGATCGCTTCTGCTGGCCAACGCGATCTCGCCAGGTTCCACCTGGCTCAAAGCGTAGAACAGAACTGCAGCAGCATGAGAGATGTTCATTATCGAGTATTCCTGGTCGGTGGGGACGGTCACGACCATATCGCAGATCTTGAGCTCTTCTCTTGTAAGGCCGTTGTCTTCCCTTCCAAGAAGAAGTGCCACGTCTCCTTTTGTTCCCTGAAGTTTAGTTGCCAGATTTTCAGGGATGAGGCCAGGAACTCTGAGGTGTTCGTCGGTGCCGTGAACCGAAACCCCAGAGCTTCCAACGACGAGGCAGACGCCTTCTAGGGCTTCTTCCAGGCTGGATACGACCTCCGCCTCTTTGATCAGATCTTGGGCGTGAGATGCCATTGCCAATCCAAAATTCTCGATCTTGCAGGGGTTGACCATGACAAGTTGGTGAAATCCAAAGTTCTTCATGGCACGAGCTATGGAACCCACGTTCCCTTCGTATATGGGCTCTACCAACACTACCCTCAAGTTCATCCTTTAGATACTCCAAGCGGCATCAGCTTTGCAACCTTTCTTGCGATCCCAAGGTTGTGGACGACGTCTACCACTTCAGAGCTGGGCTTGTAGACTTCTGGTGCCTCCTCGGCCAGCATCTTGGGGTTAGTTGCCATCACTTTTATTCCCCTCTTGCTGAGTGCATCTTTCACATCGAGGCCAGAATAGGTTTTCTTGGCTTTAGTCCTGCTCATGATCCTTCCTGCGCCGTGACAGGCGCTTCCGAAGGTGAGTTCCATCGCCCGTTCGCCACCGCAAAGGACGTAGGAAGCAGTTCCCATCGATCCTGGTATGAGCACGGGTTGACCTACATCTCTGTAAGCTTTTGGAATTTCGGGCCTTCCAGGACCAAACGCCCTGGTGGCGCCTTTCCTGTGAACGCAGAGCCTCTCTTTGGACCCGTCCACCTCGTGCTCTTCGATCTTGGCTACGTTGTGGGCCACATCGTAAACGAGGTCCATCTCGATATCGCCAAAATACCTCTGGAACACTTCTCTAGTCCAGTGAGAGATTACCTGGCGGTTAGCCCATGCGTAGTTGGCGGCCGAAACCATCGCACCAAAATAGTTTTCAGCTTCAGGAGTTCCAAGGGGTGCGCAAGCTAGCTGTTTATCTGGAATGCTTATCTTGTATTTCTGAACTGCTTTGTTCAGAACCGTGAGGTGATCTGTGCAGATCTGATGGCCCGCGCCTCGAGAGCCACAGTGGATCATCACCGTGATCTGCCCTTCGAAAAGGCCAAATTTCTTCGCGAGATCTTGGTCGAGGATCTCGTCTACCCTCTGTATCTCCAGAAAATGGTTCCCGCTTCCCAAAGTTCCAAGCTGAGGCCGCCCTCTTTTCCTGGCTTTCAAGCTGACATGTTTTGTGTCAGCTCCCTTTAGGCAGCCGTTTTCTTCACAGTGTTCAAGGTCCTCTTTCACGCCGAAACCGGCATCTACCGCCCATCCAGCTCCTTGGGTGAATACCTGTTCTAGTTCGTGATCTGAGATCCTCAGCCTGCTTTTTGCCCCCACGCCCGAAGGTATGTCATGGAACAGATCTTCTAACAAGTTTGAGATTATGGGCGTCACTTGACTTGCTTTAAGCTCGGTCCGGAGTAGCCTGACACCACAGTTTATGTCAAACCCCACACCACCAGGGCTGATCACGCCTTCATCTTCCCGGAAGGCAGCAACCCCCCCGATGGGAAATCCGTATCCAAGATGTGCATCAGGCATCGCCATCGAATATTTTACAATCCCCGGCAGAGTGGCAACGTTAGCCACCTGGTCTATAGTGCCCTCTTCGACCTTATCTACGAGCGTATCAGATATGAAGATCCTTCCAGGCACCCTCATGCCCTTTTGTCGATCCTGGGGCACTTCGTAGATGTAATCGTCAACCTTATTCAGCATGAGAACAACCTCTAAACATCCAAGATCACCTGAGCGATCCACAAATTTTCTTCCTGCGCGACTTCGAACTGGTGGAGTGTGACGGCTTTAACTTCAGTCTCGAAAAAGTGCCTTTTGGGGTCGATCCTTTCGCCACCCACTCGAGCCTTCAGCTTCCAACCTTCACTGCCCGTTCCAGAGTCAGATTGGGTCGGACCTAGCTGTTCAGTCTCCATCTGTTCGGATCCCACTTGTTTACCCGCTTGTTCGGGTCGCACTTGCTTTGACCCCACCTGTGCAAGCTCCACTTCGAAGCTTGCAAACAAAGCCAGCTCCACGTCGAAAAGGTAGAGCAGCTCAGAAAGCCATTCGTAAAGGAGGCCCTCCAGGCTTTCGGACTCCAGCTCGATGGTCCAGGTTTCTCGATTCTTCACTTTGGACGTGTCGGTCATGGCGTTGAACATGGCAAGAGCAGAGTTTCCGAACATTTCTTCGAGAGAATGACCCCGGGCCCGGAACTTCACGTCGGCGGTGTGTTCCAGGTATTGGAAAGGTTCCATCTTACATGATCAAGGTTTGCCGTTTATTAATAGGTTGGGAAACCTCGGGAAAGGCCGGCTTTCCGCGCCAGTTCGAGTGCTTTTGCATATTCTTTCAGGGTTATGGGCCTGTTCAAATCGAGACATGTGTGAGCCTTGTAGGCGGGCTGGTACTGAGCCATCACGTTGAGGTATGTTTCGGGCGAGACCTCTTCGGCCAGGAACTTCATAATTTTCGCCGTTCCTGCAAAGTCGTTTGGAAGGACGAGGTGTCTGACCAGAAGTCCTCTGACCGCGATCCCTTCATCATTGATATCGAGTGGGCCCACCTGCCGATGCATCTCGAGAATTGCCGCCTTCATGTACTTTGTGTAGTTCGGAGCGTCAGAGTACTTCCGAGCCGCCTCGTATGAGCCGTATTTGGCGTCGGGCATGTAGATGTCAAAGATACCATCCAGAAGCTTTAGAGTCTCAACTGAATCGTATCCTCCACTGTTGTAGACCAAAGGAACCGTAAGCCCCATCTCTCTTGCCTCAACCAACGCTTCGAGTATCTGGGGTACAAAGTGAGTGGGCGTGACGAAGTTTATGTTGTGGCATCCGCCTTCTTGGAGCTGTAGCATCATCGTTGCCAGCTTTTTTGGGGATACTTCTTTGCCTTCGCCAAGTTGGCTGATGTCATAATTTTGGCAGAATATGCAGCCTAAGGGCCCGTAGCGAAATAACTTGCGCATATACGTGTACACCCATTACACGAAACCGACATGAAGCGGATTCAGTATAATAATTACGAATCATTCATATGACAAGGTTATTTCTTCGCGGGCCCTAAGTTGCAGTTGGTCATGAAAATGGTCCCTGAACCATGCGATCCAACAAGGGGCGTTTCCTCACCGAAATGAGGCGTGAAGCTGGACACATGAGCGATGCGGCCGCTTCGGCAGTAGCCCTTCTCGCCCTCCAGTCGGTTTACACCGCACTTTCTAGGACAGATTTCGCACCTTTCCAGCCTTGCAAGAGCCAGCTTTGCTCTTTCTTTCAAGGTTTCAGTGGAAATTTGGTTGTAGCTTGCCAAGGTGATCGCCTACTTTAGGGCGGGTGAATATCTATTTTTTGGGGTTCGATGTCTCTCGGATCATCGCGTCGACTATTGCCCTTGTTCACCGTTCTTTCGCTTGTCTCGTAGGATGTCGGGGCATGGTTGGCGTCGTCACCGCCTTGTTCTCCTTCGTCAGTGCCTTTGTCATCACCGTCTTCAAGGCGTCTGCCTCTTCGTCCATCTCTTCGCGGAGAACCTTCCAGCCTTTGGCTCGGTAGAAGCCCATGGCGCGGTCGTTATCGCTGAAACATTCCAGCGTTCCGAGGTCGTACCCGGATTTCTTTTTATCGAACGCCCCGCAACAATTTAACTTTATCGCAGATCTGCCAAGACGTTACCCAAAAAGTGATTTGGTAATACCCGCTGCCGCAACCGGTATACTGATCCCTTTGACATAAGCATTATTGGCAAGCCCACGAACCATTTCGTGAAGGGTGCTTTTCTCATCTGGAGGTATGTCCTCTGCCTCTTCTATTGCCTTTAGGAGTTACGCACTTGGTAGTTAAAACCAAGCACATGAGAGCCTGTCAAGAAGATTATGCTTTAGACAGTTTGGTGCTTCATGCTACTGTTTTTTGTTCAACTGCGTAAGTCCTAGCCTTTTCTAATGCTGATAGTAGAATAGTTGCGTTGACGTCAATGTTGTAGTTGGTAATGTCTCCTGTAATATCTCTGCCTGCGAAAGTCTCCACATTTCCACCGACATGAATTTGCTGAGTTGCCCTTGAGGTATTTTCTTGCTGTTTTTCCCATTTTGACAGAGGCATGACCGTTGCTTTTTTATGACCTATATCGGGGTCATTAAAAACCTTATAATCAGTTACAACAAATGGCTCCTTATAAGAACTAGAAATCTTTGGGTCGATGACGTAAATATAGTCATCCACTTCAATATCTTCTTCAGTGAGGAAACGAATTGTATTCCCTTGAACAATAGCCTTTACATTATCCTGAGTTTTTTCGTCATTTTTACCCAGATTGCGAACGATTCTTACTTCATATACATAGTCAGAGAATTCGTGTAAAATTCCTCTTCTCATTTTTCTAGTCACCGGTTTCATCTATTAATTCGAGGAATATTTAAACATATTAGTTCCCCAATAACTCTTTTATATTATCATTCAGCTCAGACCTAAAATACCGCCCTGTTATCCCATCCCTATGAAGTTCTTGTGGCGCGAATTTCATAGATCCCCAAAATCACGCCCGCTAGTCGTAAAGCGATACCTGTCGCTGCAATTCGCACAGTGGCAAAATTGGCAACAACAGCAGACGTATCTGTCGGATCAGGCTAGACGAAATTGTTAACAACATTTTTTAAAATGAATGCGCCACCGTAATCTGACTTCAGATCAAAGCTCGCCCTGTCGAAAGTGGGGTTAAGCACTATTCTGGCGAGAAACAATCAGCACTATCCAATTAATCTTTGACTATATTGATAATAAAATATCATGGGCAATTTGGAAAATAGGACGAACCAAAAATGATGAGGTGGGGTCTCGGCCTAAATATGCGAAGGGCTTCAGATCCAAAGATCTGAAGCATAATTTGTCTTTGTTTCACGCTGCTGAGGCGTACCTTCTGACCGTTCTGATCTCCTGTGCTCCCAGAATAATCATAAGAAGACCGAATACGGTCCAGATCCCAAACTCTCCTGCGCTTAGGTTTATGACACCTGCCATCAGCAAGGCCATTCCAATTGGAATAAACATGCTGCGCTCTTGGATGCCCATTGCTGACGCACCGAAGACTACCAGAACTATGCCCCAAACTGGATCCATAAATCCAGACGACATAATGCCGATAATTCCGATTGCCACAAGCATTAAACCCCAAACACGAAGGTCTCGTTTCATATCAGCGACGGTTTTATCTGGCACAGCGGACGGGAACCACCTTGGCCGCGTTGAATAAGTTTCAAGCCAATTTGTGTGAAATATGATTGCGCCAAATAGAACGTATAGGAGGCTTTTAGAGGCGCTAGTCCACAGAGATTTCTTTTTGGATTGTGATCTATTCGTTCTTAACATATCTTACCACCAGCCAGTTATGTAAGTTGATCATTCTTAATAGTTAAGATTTGCGCCTTCTTACTCGCAGGAGCAGAGAGAACAAGAGCGAGAAGCTCCTATCCTTTAGGGAGGTCTCGTTAACTCTTGGAGTTATAGTGCTTAACGATACCTTTCAGACAAATCTTGAACTTGTAAGAGTTTGAGATTTGGCCTATTCATATCGTTAATCACTATTCTGGCGAGAACCAAGTCGTCTCATCTAATCGGTTCTCGACTATACATGGGAGTTAGGGGCTGTAGAGAAATAACTTGCGCATATTTGTGTATGGACATTATACGAAATCGACATGAAACAGATTCAGTATAATAATTACGAATCACTCATATGACAAGGTTATTTCTTCACGAACCCTTAGCGACGATAAGTCGTAACAGGATGAAAGCAGAGCCCACCCCATTGTTTCTGGTTATAGATAATTATTTAAGAATTGGCGCATGATTAAAACATGATGTAGGTGGATACTCGAAAGAAAATATCTATTTGTATAATATCATATCCAAGAAACAGATTGAACAGACTGCAAAAGTGTTGAATTTGGCCATATTGACTGTCATAAGATGGAGGGCGCAATTCCTCCCCGACCTGAAAGTACGGGATATCCTTGCGCATTTAGGATGATCAATCCTTTCGAGAAACTTATGCAATTTGCAGAGAATATCAATAGATACATCTCTCGTCACCAGATGGCTACGGGTGCCTTGATAACGTTGATTGCAATCTCTATAGCTTATGCGATCTGCCCTGTGCCCCCTGCCCTTGAGGCGCTCTTTCCTGAAAACAACGCCACCGAAATTGGGCTCAACCCTTCCTTTCACTGGATTGGATCAGGTTCAGAAATTCCGTTGATATCCCGATTGAGCCCAAACTCTCAGATAGTCTACGACTTTTGGCTGGGTTCTGATGTGGATCGTATGAACCTGGTTGGAAGATCTACCGATGGAAAAGGTGGTAATTTATCCATAGAGTTGACCCATCCCCTCGCGCCCAAAACCACATATTACTGGCAAATAATAGCAACAAACCGTCTCTTTAAGACCACTTCAAGTCCAATCTGGAGGTTCGACACCATGAGACCCCCCACAATCAACAGGTTCGAATCCGATATCATTTCCATGAACTTGGGCGAACCTGTAACCTTGAGCTGGTCTGTCGCCAACGCTTCAGAAATAATGATCGATCCTGGCTCCATAAGCATCACTGCAGAAAGCAACGCAACTTTCGTTCCTCAGAATAGCACGATCTACAAACTCACTGCCAAAAACGAGGTCGGTGAAAGGTCCGCTGTGATCTTTGTAGCCCTTCTAAAACCAAGAATGATCGATCACATGGAAAATAGATGGCGCGCCTACAGAGATCGGATGGGCGCAACCCAAGTCGAAATCGATTCGACGAATGGATTGAACGGAAACGCCCTCAAAATATCTTACTACCTCGTCCGTGATGGATGGGTCGGAATCTCCAAGAACGTATCCGCAAACCAGGACAACATCTCTTCTGCCGAGGAGATCGGTTTTGTCTACAGAAGCGGCGGCGTTCAGAACGCGATCGAGGCAAGACTGACCGACAGAAACGGAACAGTCTTTGGCTACTCGTGGGGCACGGTCCCAATCTCCGACGACTGGACTCAATTGAGGGCAAAGCTCGAAGATTTCGAGTGCAATAGCCCAAGCTATGGTACCCCATGTGAAGAGAACCTGGACGGGGATCACATAACGAATCTCGCGTTCTTCATATCCGACCAGGAAGGACGAATGGACGGAAGCGCGGGCTGGATCGCCTTAGACGAAGTCCAGGCCTTCCACCAAAATTAGCCGTCTTGGTTATTTTGGACGTGAGATGAGAAAATGATTGCGCGAATGGCAATGGCACGCTTAACGGTATGTGCCAATCGTCAGCTCTTCGTTTCAGGACGAACGCAGCAGGATCCCCCCCCACTCGAGTGGGGGGAGGAATGCGTTCAAATTTATGTGAACTAACATAGAGTTCACCTCCATTTTTTGGAGTTATGCGTACCAAAGATTGTGAAGTCGATCTTGGGATCCGACTTCCTCTCGATCTGATACTGAAAGGTTTGTATGGTGCAAGCACTGTCCCTACTTCCCAGGACTGTTTAACCGGCACCCTTAGAGCCTGAAACTGAGGCGGCATTCTAGGGTAACTATAGTGCTTAACGATACCTTTGAGCCAAATCGCTAACTCGCAAGAGTTTGAGATTTTGGCCTATTCGTATCGTTAAGCACTATTCTGGTGAGAACCGATTAGTGTTATCTAATTGGTTCTCGACTATAAATTCTTTCGTATCGGCTTCCGATCTTGTAAAACTCCTCGATCGGGGATCTGGTCAACCAGGGCACATTACATGCCCGTCACTTTAGTGGCGAGTAGTTGACTCACCCATTTTCTGTC
>Ga0222701_1000832_pt1 | contig 10089 bp, 11 predicted proteins | sample AntAcemetage1502_FD_179825 | JGI IMG/M metagenome (GOLD analysis project Ga0222701, IMG submission 179825) | Saline water microbial communities from Ace Lake, Antarctica - #1502 | ecosystem: Environmental > Aquatic > Non-marine Saline and Alkaline > Saline | place: Antarctica: Ace Lake... | reverse complement strand
AGAAGGGGAAGAGCGAGTTTGAAGAGGAACAAGAAGCAGAAGATTTGGAGTACATTTTTCAATGAGTCAACGAATGGTGTTTCGAGTACTTTTATTTATGAGGCAACAGGGCACAAACAAACTAATTCTGTCAGTTCTGCCGGACCTTCGGCCTGTTTGAGCTACCCCCTTCGTCAACTTCCAACCACTATTTCTAATAAGCCGGACTTTTTGCCAAGAGAAGCGCCGGTCTTTCAGTCACTTATTGTCGTCTTCAAGACTCAACACCAATAATTATAGCCTCCCAAAAATAGGATATAGCAACTCTTTACCTTCTTGGACAGGTTGACTAATGCAACATCCTTCCATTTCTGGCCATGCTATGAATAGATCTGGATCAGTATAAATAACAGTGCATAATTCATAAGGTCCAAATTCTTTAGAATATAATTTATTCCCATTGTATGCGTCTAAAAGCCTTGTTAAAAATAATGGATGAGCCTGAAAGTGCTTTTTAACATATAGCAATAGTCCAAAAGGCTGCTCTAGGAATGGTTTTACATTTATTATTATGTCATGATCCTTTATCTTCTTTCGCGTTATTGGATATTTGGTCACGTTCATAGGCAAAATGCCTACTAGCGGTATAGCATCCTTGTAATTAGATATTCTCGATGATTTACATCGAAGTCTTTTTCCCTTTTCTTTCTGAGGATGGATTATGATGCCAGACTTATGTAGAGAATGTTTTGTGCTGATTTCCTCTGGTGTCATTGGTCTTCCTCGTAAGTAATTGATTTTAGTCCCCTGAGCAGGTACTTCACTAGTTCCACAATATCCGGTTTTGAATATTTGCGATAATGTGCTACCAAAATATATGCTCTCGTCACTTCCTAATGTGACCCAGAAGAAATCACGAATATGATCATTAGTTTGAAAGTATATTTTCATAAGATAAGATTTGCTTCCATCAATTTTCAATAATCCTTACTTATGTATATTAGACTTTAGCGAGAATTGGGATCACTTATTTAGACAATCCGTCAAGTACAAACAGACTAATTCTGTTTAAGCTATCCCTTTCTTCAATCTCCAACCACTATATCTAACCAGCCGGTCTTCCTACCCAGAGAAGCGCTGGTCTTTTAGATTTCCTCCTCTACCCACAATAGTGATAAAACAAGGCCGTAATTCCCTAACAAGATTGAGTCCTCGGTAATACATTCCTTAGAGCTTTCATCGTAATCTTGGAGCCAAGCGCCTGCTAGAACTTGGTTGTCCCGAGAGGCCATTGTTTTTCCCGCATGAATCTCAGCCGCACAGGTATATTTGTGAATCGACTCGTCCTCCTTCAACCAGAATTCAAATTCTTTGCTTGCAAAGAACCATTTTCGCATCGAATTTTCGGAGGCAATAAGTGCACAAGATTCTTCAGTTAGACTGACAAATCTAATTGCAGTAGCTGTAATGGTGGTCTTGAATTGCTTGGCCAAGTTCGATATCAGTTGGAAGCTAGGTTCCTCTCCTCGAATACATGGTTCGAATAAATCTTCAGGCATTAGCAATTCTGCCGTAAACGTGTTAGCTTCCGCCTCTTCTGGATTGCGTTTGTAGTTCCATATATCAATGTCTGTTTCTTTGCAGAGATCGAACTGCCTAGTCTCAGGGTGAAGAAAGAAATGCCCAAGTTCATGAGCTATGACAAAACGCTTTTTACCTTCTTGTTTAATAGAGCTGTTGACTGTAATGACAGCATTCGCGCCATTTCGCACTAAAGACCCATCCGCTCCATTCAGTGCCCTATGCATAACTAAAACATCGTAGTGTGATGCTACTAATACTAGATCAAGTTCATCAGGATCACGGATATCCAATTCATGGATAATTGCTCTGGCTTTGGCTATAGAAGTCGCTGTCCATATTTGTCTTCTAAACATCGATTTCATCATCGGCCTTAGCATTCGATCCTAACGTAGTGAGGATCTCCAGGGAATCGAGAAATGCTGCCTTGTCATCGACTGAGACTTCTTTGAGATTTCTCCAAGCAACACTTAATTTCAATTGTGCATGTGGCCCATATTCTCCGGATGCGATAGCTGCGAACGCTTTTTCGATTTCCTCTGGGGATTTATTTGTCCATTTGATAGCTTTGCTAGCTTTTTCCTTAAGCTGCGTTATTTTCCGTTCTGCCGCCTCTTGCCATGAAAGCCTTCTCTTATGAAGTACACTACTCACTAACTTTTTGACCTCAGAAATAGACTTTTCTGGATCATAACCACGTTCTATGAGGCACCGCTTCAGCTCTTCGGGATCATGTGATTGGATATCTGATTCGAATGCGTTTAGGACATTTCTCAATGGTTCGTATCTAATGTTGTTTTCCGTGCTCATAACCTCAGACCCCCTTTTAACACATCATTGATCTATGAATCTTGTTGCGCAATAAATGCATCCATCTTTTGACGTAGCTTCCTTCTCAATTCGTAAGCTCGAGTTGCTTTAATTTCGCCATTTGTTAGCTCTTCTATTTCTCTTGGTAAATATGTCACCTCACACGCTTCAAGATATAGAGTTAGTTCGGCATCCTTCTTGATCGTATTCTTAAACTCTTCATAAATTTTCTTTTGCTGTTGCCATTCCTTTTTCTGATCTATTACGACATCAGGTGTTGGGGAAGGATCCTCGGCCGTGGCAATAGGATCGGATTTATTGGAATAATCTGTACGGTTCCATTGAACTTCCCGAAGCAATCGGTTCTCTAATGACTTGACTTCAGCGCTGATGAGGCTCTTGATCGTCCCTTTTAAAAAACCCATCAAATCCAATTTGTCAGGGTCCCAATTGCGCCTGCCATCAAGAAGACGACGAAAAGCCTCTTGTACAAAATCATTCGCGTCTTGTCCATTCGCCAGCAACTGGCCGTTTGCTCCTTTATAGGTACGGACTCCTCGCCAGGCGTAGCGTCGAATAACGTTGTCAGCGTAGCCTAGCAGCTTTGGAATAATCTTCTCCAAGTCTGCTTCTTCCAACAGCTTTGCTAGACGGTCTTCCATTTCAAGCTCACATGCAATATGTCCTCTATATTATATAGCTCAACTCTACAGCATTTCTGGGAAAATTACTTAAGAAAGTATCCCAGAAAATTGTATAGAGCGAGCATATATATATGATGGGAGGCATGGTGTCTCCTGGAAAAAAGGAGGATTCAACGATGAATTGGAGTCCTGAGTTTGTACAGAGGGTGTGGGAAAAAGGGCGTATAGTTCCTGAAAATGACCCGAATCATTGGCGGAAGGACTACTGTGGTGCCTGGATTGGCCGGAGGTTCCATGGGGACCGGAATTCCGAATACGGCTGGGAGATTGACCATATCTCACCAGATGGTCCGGATATTTTATCAAATCTGCGTCCACTCCAGTGGCAAAACAATATGGATAAAGGTGATGGTCGTTTGAAGTGCAACGTCACTGCGGGTAGCACTCATAACATTTTGAGATAAGGGCCGGAAGTTTGGGGGGCCACCATACTTATGTTTGCCATAATTAGGTATGGTGTCCCCGATATCTCACATTAAGACGCATTAGGGATGGTTGCGAGGAAGCCTCATGATTTAACCTCTACATTATTTTGACCTCGAAAACTAAGGGGGCGATTGTGTTTCATATTAGGCGATCGTAATCCAAGAATATAACTAGAGAAAGGAGTAAATATCATGGAATTCTCAATAGAAGGATTAGACGATGCCATTAGAAAGATTTCAGATATAGATAAACGAGCTAAGGCACTAGATGGGAAACATTCAGTGTCCTTTGATGAACTATTTCATCAATCTTTTATGAAAAGCAATACAGATTTTAATTCCATAGATCATATGTTACAAGAGAGCGGTTTCGAAGTTGAATCAATAGAAAATTTTGAGAAGATACCTAATAATGAATGGGACAAATTCATCTCTTCGAGTACCAAGTTCTCCTCTTGGGAGGAAATGATGGATAAAGCGGTAGGTGAATGGACTCGTAACAAACTAGGGTTGACATAATTGAGATTGGGGTCACCTATTTAGGCAATCAGTCAAGCACAAACAAACTCTCCTTCGGTAGTTCGGCAAAGCTCCCTTCGGCTAACCTCAGGATCTGCGTCAGGACTTCGCACCGGCTAGCTCTAACCTCCCCTTCGATTTTCGGATACACCTCTGTCCATCTTCAACCAGCCCCTATACGTCCCAAATCACTTTCTCACTTTCCCGGCAGTGCTGCCGGATCTCTGACGCGCGCTGAAAGTACGGCATAGCTTGACGTAAAAGCGAGAAATCATATACTTATCCCAGGAAGAGAGAAAAGGGACGCGTGGACGTCTTGGCGAGAATATTCAAGAGCGAATGTAAGAGAGGGCAAAGATCAAAAAGATGAATTGGGCCCTGGTGAGGATAAAGCTGCTTGGGTGGTTACTCATTACGTATGGTTTCTTTCTCTTGTTATTGCCCATAATAATTGTAATCGTTGTGCTCCTACATGGTCTTCAGTTGGAAGAACCTTCATCAAACCCGTTCCCTGCATTGTCTTATCCGATGTTACGCGTGGCCGGCGTGCCGGTTATCTTGATTTATTCATATTCTATTATTGCCAATATCATAGTAATCATTGTTCCTATTGGCGCTTTCATTGCAGGAATAGCGATATTGAAGTTGAAGAAATGGGGCAGAGATTTTGGGCTGATCGTATTTAGCCTGAGCATCCTCTTAAAAGTAATATTTCTGTTGATTATATTTTCACACTCCTACTTAGTAAATGTTATCTGCTTTCAAGGATCGGGTATTTCTTCATTTTGCCGGTTTTTTGCAGTGGATATTCTCATTGCATATTATTTAAGCCGCCCTCGAGTTAAGCAATACTTTAGGCAATTGAGCGAAGTCGAAGCCTGTCCATAGTATAATAGGCCGCTAGTTCCAGAACCATTTCGGGAGAGCCCCTAAATTGACGAACGACGATTGAAGATTGATGGAGAAGACGAAGACAACTGCACTGGTGGGGATTGTTCCCCGGAAGAAGCTCTGGCCGGTAATTCAAAAAGAGCATTGGTATCACATTCCTGTGGAATCCGCCCCACGGAATGTTAAGAATATTCAGTACGTCGGTTTTTATTTCCCCTCCGCGTTTGGCGAAGAGCTCAAGTACAAGGTAACCTATTACGCCCCGGTTAGCGGAATAGATATCCTGAAGAGGATTGAGCTTTTCAGGAACGAGCCAAACCATCCCCGGGCGAAGAAGGACTATTACCGGATCCAATTAGGGCAGATTGAAAAATTGTCTCGCCCCATCCCCAGCCAGAGGTGGAGGAGGATTGTTCATATACCTACGACCTACGAGAAGCTGATGAGTTCTCGGGAAATAAACGATCTATGGGAAACCAGCCCCTTGGAAGACACCATGTATAGTGCTCTGAAGAAGAGAAAGATCGGACCAGAAAGACAATTGTATGTTCACACAGGCAAGAGCACCTACTGCCTCGATTTCTGCGTCTATTGCAAGAAGGGGGATATCGATGTCGAGTGCGATGGGGAGAGATATCACACATTGCCGGAAGCCCTCTCCAGGGACCGCCAGAGAAACAACGAGCTAACAGCCCACGGCTGGTCAGTCCTCCGCTTCTCCGGCCGCCAGATCCGGGAAAGCATGCCCGAATGCCTCTCCCTGATCGAGAAGACAATCCAAACCCACCACGGCTTATCTTAATCCCATCCCGGTACCATCTGCCCGCACCAATTTTTTCTTCCCCAATTGAGTAAATTCCACTAAAATTGTGCCTTGCAGGTTAGCCCACCAGCAATGGTAGCCTTGTTTGGTATGTTCTAAGTGAGGTGAGGAAGTGTCAAGTTAAAAGATTTGACCTTATGCATACCTATGTGATATAAAAAGCTTCTATGGGGTCTTCATTGGCAAAGTTTCTGGAATATTGCATTCAGATATTGAGAAGTTACCTTCCAATGATAGGGGAGTTGATAAAGTTCATTAGAGATATAGCTTCCATAGCTGCAATTGGTATAGCTGGTTGGTGGGGATATTACCTATATAAACAGAAAAGGCAGAAATATCCTCGTGCGAATATATCCCACGAGATATCACATAAACAAATAGGAAATAATAAATTGTTCTTACATGTTGTTGTGAAAATGGAAAATGTTGGTGATGTTATGCTTTCCTTAACTACGGGAGAAACAATCATTTATCAGATATTGCCTTTGACTGGTAATGTACTTGAAGCTATTAGAGAAAATAGAAACCTAGTTAACAAAGACGAAACTGAAATTGAATGGCATTTACTAGCTAAAAAAGAAAGGAAGTGGGATAAAGAATTCTTTGAAATTGAACCTTGTGAAAGAGATAGGATTATATTCGACTTCATTTTAGACGATAGTATTAAGACTATCGGTATATATAGTCATTTTATGAATGAAAAAAAGCGCGAACGCGAACTAGGTTGGACATTGACAACTATTTATGAGATTTAATCTTAGTTGTCTTTAGGTCGCTTCAGATTTAATCAAAAACAAATTGAGAGGAGGGAGGTATGGCACAGTTCAAAGCTGAACAGCAACGAAAAAGAAAGCCTAGGGGTGGAGTGTTGACAGCTGAACCTGCTCAGCAGCAACGCAAGCAACAGAGGAGAAAACCAAAACCGAAAAAAAGTAAATAGATAAAGAGAGTCACTTATTTAGAAGAGAAGAGGATCAGATTTTTACCCGTAGTGGAAAATGGGTTAGATTATCCTTCTTAACAATTGAGGGGGAGGTCGATGGTCAAACCTGAGCAGTGGACTTTGAAAAAGATAGCGGGCTCCGGACGCATTTCGGGAGAGTTTAGGAAAATCTACTGAAAAAGGTCTAGCTACAATAATGAAAAGGTTTGAGACCATTCAATAACAATAACTCAATTGAAAGGAGGGATGATAAATGGCAATTAGTGAAATCACTACAGGCTTAAAATTAGCTGTAGCAGCAATAAATCTTTTAAAGACACTGAAAGATTTAATCCCAGCTAGTGAGAAGAAGAAAGAGGCCGAAGAAATCCTTAATGAGGCAGAGAAGAATCTAAAGATTGCTGAGGCTAAAGTTGCAGAGGGACTTGGATTCCAGATCTGTAAGAGTTGTTGGCCACCTGAAGTGATGTTGGAAGATGAAAGTGGTACATGGAAATGCAGAAAGTGTGGACGAATAGAAGATAAATGGACACCTGTGAGGGGAGATTAGTGAAGTAAGAAACAGTGCAAGGAATGAATAGCGGATGGCGGATGGGATCAAACCTGAGCAGTGGACTTAGAAAAAGGATCGCGGGCTCCGGAAGCATTTCGGGAAAGCCCTTAGATTGACGAATGACGATTGCAGATTGAAGATTGGAAAAGAAGAAGCAGAAGAAAAACGAATGAAGACTGACGATTGCGGATTGCAGATGGACGATTGAAAAATAGAAAAGCAAAAGGAAAAGAAGGCTGAGAAGAACGGAGTACCGGTCTCTATAAATTGCTTTGGTGTGCGGAAAGGTAAGGTTAAAAGGGCGTAAAAGGGGAAATGCGGGGAGGAGGGCTAAGTCCACTGATCAGGTGCGGCCCCAATAACGATAAAATGGCTTTCAGGGTAACAGAGATAGTTGATGGGGATACTTTCAAGATTTCGCCAAACTGGAAATGGAATGAGCAAGAGGGTGATACTGTAAGACCAAATGGATATGACACTCCGGAAAAAGGTGAGCCTGGTTATCAGGCAGCAAAAGAAAAGCTAGAGAGGTTAATATTGGGTAAAGAAGTTGAGCTTAAGAATACAATTGGGATCACCTATAGGCGATTGCTATGTGATGTTTATGTGGGTGGCAGGAACTTAGCAGACTTTTTCCCAAAGTATCAAATAGATCGATTGTCTTAGAAGGGACGCTATTTAGGCAAGAAGAACTAAGTCTGGGATCTGGGGTCAAACCTGAGCTATGGACTTAGAAAAAGGATCGCGGGCTCCGGAAGCACATCGCGAATGACGATTGAAAATTGACAATTGAAGATTGAAAAAAATACTAGGCAAAAAGCGAAATGAATGAGGTCAACACGAGGCGGGCAAGTATCTCGTGGTGCGGGGACTCGCCTATGTGCCTTGTCGAGAAAGGTGGTGACGACTTTTGCGCGGGCCCTTGATAGTGGCTTGGGTGGCGTTGATGGGTGCGGCCTGTATGGCGATCGGGCAGCCGTATGCTCACGGCGGGGATCTCCTGAGCGGGTACGAGAGGGCCCCCTCGTCTTTCAAGAGGGCCGAGATCGGCGATTACATCGTCTACTGGCGTCAGGGGGAGGTCGACGGGGCGATCGTGGAGGGCGATCTCACCGTCTATCAGTTCGACGGGCGTACCGGAGCGCTGCTTGAGAAAAGGTCTCTTGTGCGGGAGGACGCGCCCTCCCACATCACCGTGGAAATCTCCCGGAGGGACGCGGAGCTGCTGGCGATGGGGGAGGTGCGCTCGGCGCGGCTCTATATCATATCACCGGATTCCCGCGTTTTTCCCCTCTCTCCGCCCCCCGCCAACCCTTGCTGGGTGGTGAAAACGGTCTGGGACGGTGAGCTCGAGCTGGTGGTCATCGACGCGGTGACGGGTGATTTATTAGGGGTCGGGATTCCTCCGCCATACCTGTCCTTCTCTCTCAGCGGGCCCATGGCGCGGGAGCCGTGCGCCGGGGCGTGGGAGGCCTGGTACGAGAACGCGGCCTCGTGGTTCGAGAGGATGGGATACTCCTGCCAGGATCTGGAGTGGCCGGATGAGGAGACGGTTGCGGAGCACGTGGGCGGTCCTTCGACCGGTATGTTCTACGAGCTTGCCCACGGCAACAGCTCTTACTTCTCGAGTGGGTGCTCGGGCGGCCAGTACTACGGGAACACGTACGCGTACGAGATAAGGGACTGGATCGAGGATTACCCGAAGATGCCCTTCGCGTTCATCGGGAGCTGCGAGGGGATGTGCGACACGGGGGAGTACAGCCTTTCCCATGCGTTCAGGAAGGGTTCGGCTGAGGAGACCGTCACCGTGGGCTATTGCCTGCAGGGCGATTGCGACACGTGCTGGCTGTACTCGGTGGGGTGGCAGGACGAGCTCTTCCGCGGCATGTACGAGGGGATGACGGTGAAGGAAGCCTTCGATGCCGCGATGGCGGCTTATCCCATGTGCTATGCGGGCGCCTGTATGCGGTTCGCCGGTGACGAGGATTTCGCGGGCCCTTTTTATCGCTCGCCGGAGATCATCGCAGCCTCGGTGGAACCTGATGACTCCTCCGGTAACGGCGACTCCCGCGCCGACCCCGGGGAGGAGATCGGCCTGACGGTGAACCTCTACAATAACGGCCCGGCCCGCTCCTCCGTCTCGGTGGACCTCTCCACACAGGATCCCCACGCCACTGTCACGGACGGTCACGAGGCCTTCTCCGCCATCGGGGCCGGCGAGTCCGTGGCAGCGGGATACAGTTTCACCGTCGGCGGAGACCTCCCTTCCAACCACGACATATCCTTCCAGCTTGCCGTGACATATATGGGCGGGGAGGAGGAAGAGGAGATCTCGGTTTCAGGCTACTGGAGACGTTTCTATGTGGATTGCGAAAACACGGAGGGGCCGTGGGATGGGACGTCGGAGAACCCGTATCGCCTCATCCAGGACGGACTGGACAACGCCCCTCCTTACACGCGGATTTGCGTGGCGCGGGGGACATATATCGAGAACCTTACTGTGGGACCCGACCTGGAGCTTTACGGAGGCTACGATCCGGCGACCTGGTCCCGGGACATCGAGTCGAACGCGACGGCGATCGACGGCGACGGGGCGGGGAGCGTTGTCGCCTTCGACAGCTCGGTGAGCTCGACCACCGTTCTTTCCGGATTCACGATAACCAATGGCGCGGCGCCCCGCGGAGGGGGCATTATCTGTGACTCCGCGTCTCCCCGGTTGCTCTCCCTCAATGTGACCGGGAATGCCGCCGACTCGTGGGGCGGGGGCATTTATTTTATCGATTCCTTCGCGGATGTGTCGGACATCACCGTGTCGGGGAACGGGGCGGGTTCTCAAGGGGGAGGGATCGCCTGCAATCACT
>Ga0222701_1000821_pt1 | contig 10159 bp, 11 predicted proteins | sample AntAcemetage1502_FD_179825 | JGI IMG/M metagenome (GOLD analysis project Ga0222701, IMG submission 179825) | Saline water microbial communities from Ace Lake, Antarctica - #1502 | ecosystem: Environmental > Aquatic > Non-marine Saline and Alkaline > Saline | place: Antarctica: Ace Lake... | reverse complement strand
AACCAAGGTGAGTAGTCCCGCGAAGCAGGATCTGCGTTTGAGCAAGTTGGTGATATTGTGGGCATCCTGCCCGAAAGTAAGTTAGAAAGTTAAGACCGTCCCCTCCGGGTTCACCCACGACTTGGTGCCGACTTGGGCCTCTTGGGCCTCAACTTGGGCCCAACTTGGTCCCCTGACTCTAGCTGTGACTCTGGCCTCAGCCAGAGTACTGCCGTCTTGAGCCGAACCGTTGTCACAAATCCATCCGTAACGGCGAATTCAGGCTCCGGCAACCCGGCAGCCACACAGCGGAGAATCATATCCCCAATATCCACCCCATCAACTCAATATATTTCAAGAGGTAATATTGTCTTAGAGCTGCAATTTTGGGTGTAAAACTGGACCCATAAGCTTAAAACCAGGAGGGTAATTTTAGATAACCATCTATTATTCAGTTACTTAGGCAGGTCCGACCCCACTTCACACATTAATTGATACTCAATAAGACCAGAATCACTTTTCCGTTTATTACGGGCTTTTACCATAACCAATGACGCCTTCTTTCCAGTTTTTCAATGTCCTGCTTGAGCCAGGTCTGTTTATGAAAAGTTAATTGCTTAGGCCCACCCTTGAATTTAATGCCAAGAACCTTACATGCAGCAAGTTTATTGGTTAATTCAATGATATCCTCTTTTGACTTGATTAACTTTGTTAGTGAACAGAGGGTATTCAAAAGATTTGCCAGCAACATATCTGCATTTATTATATCAAGGCCCGTTATATCCGTGATCCTTCCTGCGTGAACAAATTTGTTTCTCAATTTATATAATCGCTTAATTAAATCTTTCCAAGGTCTAGGGCTCCAATCAGTTAACCAGCCAAAAAATGTCATCATTCTATCCAAAACCGTATCAGGGAAAGGTTCTCCCCTCTTAGTTAAGAGAAGCTCTATGGCAACCATATCATACATAAAAGATTCCCATATATTGCGGGATAAACAACTCAGGCCACCCAATAGAGCAGCATTTCTTAGAGAGAATCTCCACTTAGGTGAAACTGATATTTCGCCATTCAAAATCCTCAACAATCGAGGAAAAAAATGAGATGAAAGCTGCCGTTTCCACTGCTTATCCAAACGATATGGCTTAATGGAATCCAATCTCATGGGGCAATATTTCCAATCCTTATTTGAATTGGAGAAAAGAAAATAGTCATCTAACAGAATGTTACCATACTCTGGGCCACCAAATAGGATACGCTCATGCCTGCTCAATCGGTACATTTGAGAAGATGCCAAAACACAAACAGCCTCTTTTATCCGTCGAAATTCATGGGTAAGATTATCTTCTGGACATCTTCTAGATTTTAAGAATGCATATACTTTGGCCCCCGAAAATAGGCCCTTATCGCCAATAGGAGTTATTCTACTTCTGTAATAAGAAACTTTCTCGGGAAGTCCCAACCTTTTTCTTATAAAAGGGATTTTATCGGATGAAATGAAAACAACGTTCTCAACTCTAAGCTCCCCTCCAATATCACGAGAGATTTCTAAATTGTGTATGGGGACAAACAGAGACCAGTTAGTTTTATTCATAATATCTCAATTAAGATTCTTGTGAGTTTATTGCGAAATAAGATTGTGAAGTATCTCGGTCTCAAGCTCAGGTCCGACATCGCAACCACGACTTTATAGTCCATAGCGCAGGTCTGACCCCACTCCCTCAGCAGTCTACCTTCCCTTTCTCTAATCTCTTATCTTTGCTTTGCTGGCAAAATAATTGCCCCTTCTAGCCCATCTTATTTAGCAAACCTGTTAACTACCCTCCCATTCTGGTCTATTTCCCCAGCTCGTTTCTGAAAGGCAAGAAAAATTTGATTCTTAACAGCATTTCTACTATTTACGCCTCGTACCTCTATATATTTGCGAACGTCGCCCAACCTACTTAAGCGATTTTCACACGCACATCTATAAACTCTACCATTTCTTATTTCTAAGATGAGAGCATCCAAGGCGGCTAATAAATCATCTGCCAGTTGACAGATATTAATAACTAAGTAAATGTTACTAATGTTGCCTTGCATTGAATAGAACCGCATGTTTTCATCGCGGAAGGCCCTTGCATTATTATTATTAGAAAGCCATTTCACGCTAATCCTTTCCGACATCTCACTAGGAAAATAAGCACAGTAAGACTTCGGTTCATATTCATGTACTGTTCCATGTCGCCACATTGAATAGAGGAGTTCAGCGTAATCATGATAATTTAGCGGAAAGTACTTCTTAATAAATTTCACAGCCCTTTTTGTATTGCTATTATCCCCAAAGGCAATTAGTCCTAGATAATCGATATAACAAAATACTTGCCTCGGAATACCAAAGAAACCAGCCTGTTTTCCTGAATAATGACGGCTATGATATCGTGCAACTCTTATCACATCATTAACAATTGAGTCTCTGACATTATGCTTTAAATATTCTATATCTCGCACTGGCATTTTATATTTTTAGGTCGGAACTGATCAGAGGACCAAGTCTTTATTTATACAATTGTATAGACCAATTGAGTCAAGCTACCGCATTACAACAAGTCTTCCTCAATATCATCAATAATTCTTCTCAACTCTCTTTTATCTTTATTTTTCGCAATACGCATTACGCACAACGCAATACAAATTAATAGTTCCGAAGCCCGCAGTCAGCAATAAAATCAAGAGTAAAGATTTGACCCTCTTCTATCGCCAAATGCGACAGGGAAATAAAAGCCAACGTACTTAATACTCTTAACATTCCGTGGGGCGGATTCTACTGGGATGTGATACCAATGCTCTTTTTGAATTACCGGCCAGAGCTTCTTCCGGGGAACAATCCCCACCAGGGCAGGTGTCTTCGTCTTCTCCATCAATCTTCAATCGTCGTTCGTCAATTGATAGGCTTTTCCGCAATGGTTTTGGAGCCTGCTGCCCCCTGAACAGTCAAAAGGAAAGATCTCCCTTTTGCACTAGGAGCCTAAATAGGTTACCCCAATTTTTCCGCCCCTATATCTTCTCTATTTGATTTTAGTAACGAAATCACTAACCATATCCAAATGGGATACTAAACTCTTAACAATAATTTTCTCATTCCAGTAATTGGAAGTTATATCGCCCAGTCTTTTTAAGATTTTTAAGACTCTGTCTTTTTCTGGATGCTCATCATTCTTCGCAACACTTTCAAGTTCTTTTATCTTTGATTCAATCTCATCTTCTGATAAATAACCAACTATAAAATATGCTTCTATTAAAGTCCCTTCCCATGCATTTAGAAAACTAATCCCTGCATCTGTTGTTTCCAAGCAACTCAATATCTCTTGAATATTAACTGAATCAGCGTGAAGTTTATTATAAATAGTTTGGTTGTAAGCTTTTAACGCTACCAAAAAAGGTAACAGAACTGGAAAAATAATCCCATTAGAAGAAGTAGTTCTTAAAACAAGATTCATTTCTGTAAAACACTGCTCTTGAAGACGAAGACTGAAATTAAAGATATTTGCCAGTTGTGCAAATGTATTAATAAGGTAATCTGGATCACTTTGGAGGGGTCCCTTTCTAGCCCCATATACTTCATTCAATTTAAATCTATTAAATAGAAATCTACAAAAAATATCACTGCTAGGTTGAGGTAGTCTATAGCCCAAATCTATGAATCTCCTTAAATAGCCCTCGGCTTTCATCCCAAGCCCGTAAATTGACCTTATAGAGTGAATGATTTGACCTCTATCTATAGCAATAACAAATATAACTCCTTCTACACTGAATAGGTGCTTCACTCTCTCAAGAAGTGCAATTGCGAAGTCTGGTCTACATCTATCCATTTCATCAATGAAAAATATTATAGGTGGTTTCTTATCGGAACTTGTAACTAGTATCTTTGCAAGCTTCTCAAGATTACTTTTAAATTGCTTGATGCCCAATTTTTCTGCTTCGTATTGTTTTATTCTTTCTTTCGCAAGATCAGAGAGAAATTCACCAATTTCTCTACTAGATGATGAAATGGTCTTGGAAACTTCTTGAACATTCTTTGAGCTAATAAATCCTTGGGTTGCTATTTGAACAGCAAGAGGAAGTGCCATACGAAGAACGCCCCCACCAATTGTTTGAACTTTGTCCCAATGCTTCTGAATTTTAGATTTTGAATTACCCTTGCTTATTTGTTCATTAACAAGAGTACCTATTTCACTAATAAATGCAATTAGAGGATCATCTACATAATCGTTATTCCATGCATTAAAATAGAGACATAAATGATCTCTACTTTCTAATAAGGCCTTCCACATCCTTATAAATGTAGTTTTACCCCATCCCCAAGGTGCTTCAACACTTATAACAAAAGGTTGGGATGTAGATTCTAATAATAAAGTTAAATTCTCTGCACTTATTTTTCGCTCTAAACAATCCTGTCCAAATGGATCTTTTGGATCAACGAAGATATCGGAATGTTTTCTAAGCATTTAAAACTCCATTAAAGTTAGTTCTTTGAATAATAAGAAATTCTCTTTCTAGGAAGGATCTATTTTTATCAATAACTACGTTCTCAACTCTCCCGAAATGCTTCCGGAGCCCGAAGTCCTTTCTCTAAGTCCACTGCTCAGGTTTGTGACCCCAAATCTCCCCTGGCCCCAATCTACCCGTTGCTAGTATTAAGGCCTTCAATCTCAAGTTGTTCTTCCTCAACCTGTACAATCTTTTTCTTTTTAGCTTGAAAGTATTTCTTAGCAAACACTTCGAGCATGGATTCCTTTTTCATATAAAAATACCTTATATGATAAGTATCGTTATCTTTGTGATCTTTTTCTCCATATCCTATGGCGACAAAAGAATCTAGTGCTCTTCTTACCCATGCTTCCCGAGGCACTTTTGGTTGCCTTTCGTCGATCCGAGGGAATGTAAATCGTTCGTTAAGCATTGCTGTAGCTTTTTTACAATTTACTTCAATAATTTTTCCTTTGCGTTCTTCCTTGCTAATTTCATTGAATAGATTCATCCACAATATATCCATCGTGTATTCTATAGGAGGTTCTACGTCATAAAATTTTATTTCAGAAATTGTTTTTACAAACTTTTCTAATGGAATCGCAACAGGATCTTCCAATTTCTTCTCAATTCTCTCATTGGAAAATACACCAAAATATTTTTCTATCTTATAGGATGCGTTTGCTCTCGTTATCAAAGCGCATGCAATCAAATTAAATTTTTTATCAAATTGTTCTTTCTCAAAATATCTTCTTGCAACATTTCTATTTAGATCATGTACAAGTAGCGATAAATCATGAGAATCCACCTTAAATGCTTCAGTTCTCCAGCCATATAATTCATTATCATAATTGTGCATCTGCTCTGAAGCATTCTTGAAATCATTATTGGTGCTTGCTGTTATTTTTACTTCACCGATAATTCCATAATCTTCAGACAACTGTATTACTATATCAGGTGTTACTTGATCATCTGAATCCACTGAACCTTTATTTAACTTTCTTCCTGGAGACAAGTAAGATCCACTCACATATTCTTTTTTTTGGTCATCATATCTGACTGCTGAATCGAATGATATAATTGCTTGGATAGAATGCTCATAAGAGTTAGCTTGTTCTCGAATCTCTTTAATGTAATCTGCTTCAGTCATTCAAAATCAATCTCCCCATAATCCTTTTCTATGCCTTCCTTAAATTCTCTTGATATGTGGTCTAGTAATTTTGATAGCGAAGCCATAGTACAAACTGTTTGCGGAACTATAGAAATCCGCTTATCAGATAATACCCATATTTCAAAAGTGGAATTATCGATATAATCAGTCACGGTCATATGTAAATAAGGATTAGTATGAATAATTGAATTGCCTGAATGGGTTAAAAGCCTGATCGAATTTATTAGACGAAAGTTTTGTTCCTTATTTTTAAATATTGGCTCTTCGAATTCTATGAATATTGGCTTACTTCTAAATTGATTCGCCTTTGTTCTTGCTCTATTACTTAATTTATTTTTCCTCTCAGCAAATATGTTCATTCCTTTAACGATTACCGAGTCATAGAAGAGAAGAAAGTCGTTGTTACACTGAAAGATTCCGTGTCTTGATATTGAGCCCTTCATTTTGATAGAGAAAAATATTCCTATCTTCCCAATTCTTTCTGTTAGCAAATCAAAATATATCTTTTCTATCCAAGCGTCTTGTTGCCTTGTTTGTTTGAAGACTTCTTTGTAGGGGAGATCTGTCCAAGTAAGGTCAGATTCTTTCTTCTTACGGAGAGAAGGTATTCTCGACTTCCTTGATAGTTTTGTTAGTCTAATATCGCATTTTGACACCTTGTGCGATAAAGAATTAAGCATCATTTCAATTTCCCAAGAATAAAAAAACGGCAAAACAAATTTGGGATATTTCTTTTGTATATACCTTAGAATACCATCCTTGAAATACGCATAGCTTCCGTCAGTTACAAGCATATAAAAATCAGTATTTTTATGCTTAAAAAGTACAAACTTACCGCTAACCTCTTTTTTTATTCCTCTTCCATAAATCCTATTAAGTGACCCTACCATTATCCCATCTTTATAATAAGAGGTATGAACCTTAAAGCCCTTAACCATATGTTCTTTAATATGGATAAAAGGATCTCTGTCGCATAAAAATATCATCATTCGCAATGGAATTTCTGAGAGCTTAGAATAAGCTTGTATTTGATTTAACATAGCTTCGTAATTGCTATGATCGCTATAAAGAGTTGTTGTTGAAATGAAGTTGTTGGGCTTTTTCATTCAATCAATTACTATTATCTAACGCACCACAGCTTTGAGATATTTTCTGATAGAAACTGAAGCTATATTTCGAAATATTCCGAAGCCCGCGGTCATTTTTCTAAGTCCACTGCTCAAGTTTAACTTCATTACCCCCTTAGCATCACCATCGCTATCAACTTTATGAACAAGGATATGGTTCCTGACCAAAGCTTTCACATCTGTTATCGCAATCTATAACTTTACCAGGAATACGCTTAAGATCTTTTCTCCTACCGCCTCTCTTTGGCCGATATTCTGCTGGAACCTGAAGTCTTACTTCTTTTTTTATCTTGCTGCAAGACCCACCATCTATCCATTTTTTATTGAGCATTTGTAACCTCCCTTCTAATTTTTTTCAACTGATCATCATGATTCTGAATTCTAAGTCCTATTATATTACGACTATGCGTTTGAGGTCAACGATGCGGCAGCATTGTCAGTAACAAGGTTACGACCTTGTTGCTTCGCTTCACGCTTCACAATCTTTACTTTCTTCTTTCCTTTCGTTACACACCTCACATTACACATTCCGCATTCTTTAACTGATTCTTCTCAACTCTTCCGAAATGGTTCCGGAGGCCGCGGTCCTTTTTCTAAGTCCAATGCTCAAGTTTGACCCCAAATCTTATTCTCTTGAAGCCAAATAGTTAAATCCTTAGCTTCATGCCTCCAAACTTCGCGAAGAGGCACTCTTTCAATCTTGCCTATCATGGTAATCTCCTTGCCCGATGATGGTTCTCGCTTAGTTCTATAACATCATGGCAACTCTCCCGAAATGGTTTTGGAGCCTACGATCCTTTTTCTAAGTCCACTGCTCAGGCTTGACCACCATCTATTACTTTTTATATTTCCTAAGCCATTTTGGTACTATTTTTAAAATATAATTGAAATTTAAGCCTATACCACAAATGTTGGGCTTTAGTTCTAAAGCATCGAATCTAGTATTTTTTTCTAATTGAAGATTCTCTTGTTTCGAAAAAATATCGAATTGCTCTTCCAATATGTTCAGTATTTCTTTTGCTAGTTCCCTTTTTCCATTGTTAGCTTCTTCTGCACTAACAGCTACAAGAGATTCAGGCAGATTGCCTAGGTCTATTTTAACTGTTATTGGTTCTGGATACTTTATATCTATTGTCTTATACATTTCTTTACTTAATCTAAGTGCCTTAAGGAATCTTATAATGTCCTCGTGTGTTTGTTGGAAATCTTGACCCTTATTTAGTGCATCGCGAATGATCCTTTGATAATTCTCTATTTCCCTTACAACTTTTTCAGGATCATGCTCCATGACTTAACTCATAGTGACCGGATATGGATTAAATCTACTTAATTATACATTTACCTTTGCTCGCCAAATTGGGGGCAATACTTTTACAATCGATTCTTCTCAACTCTTCCGAAATGTTTCCGGAACCCGCGATCCTTTTTCTAAGTCCACTGCTCAGGTTTGATCCAATTCCTCTTTATTTGTGCTGCTCTGCCTTGAGAGATTGATACTGTATGGCCTCCAATGTCTTAACTTCCCGCGTTTGCCGTGTTTCTTTATCCATATAAACGAAATTCACTGGTATAAAGGTTTCATCGATTTTAAGAAGTTGATCCTTAATCCTTCTTCTGCCTTCGATTGCTAACTCCAGAAGTTGGCGGATCTCCTCCTTCGAAGCGTTCTGGTTAGGAAAGATGACTTTCATCAGGCCGGAAAACGTCTTATGAATCGCATCACGATCACGGGTCGAGATGTCGGAATCCAGCTCAAAATATTTGGTGTAAAGTTGTGAGCAGTCTTTAATGCGAAGCTTCTTCAGGATCTCGGCAAGGTAATCTACGATAAAGCCATACCCGCTCGTGAACATTTCTCCGCGAATAATATCCACTTCCCATCCAGGTATGTAGAAGTGTAACCGGTCCAGGAAAGCTGTGTCGTAATATTTGGCAGGAAGCTCTGTGAAGAGGTCAGCATGTTTCAACATATAAGTAAGAGAACGTCGAGTATTGCCTATGAAGACTAAAGAGGCTTCAGCGCCCAAAGTCTCGATGCCTCGGGAGAAGGATTTATTCGCCATGTAGTTCTTCATGATGTCCACCAGGCTTTTGTCAACCTTCTTGTCTTTCCCGGCGAACTCGTCGAACGCTACAATATCCCAATACCCAACCAATCCGATCTTACCGGTAGCGTTATTGACAAAGAGCTTCGGAACTGTGACCTCCCCTCCGGATATTAAGATGCCATGAGGGGAGAACTCGGAGTAGATATGTGATTTCCCTGTTCCCTTCGGCCCAAGCTCGATGAGATTGTAATTTCTCTCGCAATACGGGATGAGTCGGATGAGCTGAAGCATTTTCCTGCGATGATCGAATATCTCCGGATTTAGGCCGATGCTCTGCAGGAGAACATCGATCCACTCGGTGGTCGAGAATTGTCGTCGTGCTTCACAATAGCTATCATAGTCAAAGTGAGAGACCTGAATCGGTTTGAGAACATCAATCGTCCATGGGACTTGTTTAGGATCCTCTGACGCCTCGTAAGCTATATCAATAATACACCAAACGCCGCCAACAAGCAGTTTGGGATGTTTCTTAATATCGTTTGTCTCTACCAGAACCCTTTTTATACCAAGGTTTGAAAAGGTCGCCTCATAAGTTCCGGCCTTGTCGTTTAGCCCTACAGTAATTCTATCGATGATTTTGTGATGGCCCTTCTCCTTGATCGTCGATTTTACTAGTTGGGCCTCGTTTCGGTGTACATAGTGTTTTCTCAGTATTTCCTTTACCCGGTCAATCCCCGATTCAATTGTGTCCCCATCACTGGTGGCACAATATTGTCCCAGGAGATACTCCAGTACATAGGTCGGAACAATCGCGTTCCCCTTCACGATTTTAGTCAAATCTTTTCGGACAACCAGGCCCGGGAAATGTTCATTTATCTTCTTGTCCAGCTCTTTCATCACTGTTTCTCCAATATTAGAATTCATCAAAATCAGTCGCAAATGACTTCCTGAGAGTATAGGTGAATTCCTTATAGTGCCGGTAATGGGATGTGCCCTTAATGGGTTCTTCCAGCCGCAGAACCACTTCCTGGTTATTGAAATCATCCGCCTTGCGCGAGAAGATAAAATTCACTTTCTTTTCGCGGCTACGGCCGGCGGTCTGGGTGTAATCAAAGAGTAACGTGGGCGCGTCTGAGATCAGGGTGCCGGATTTCGAATAGAAACCAACCCGCAATTCCCGGGGCAGCATCTTCTCCTCAACCGGCTGTTCCTGATAGAAGCTTATGGTAACCTGGGCCGAGGTGATTTGCGATGTTGTCTTTACAATGTCAACGTCAACTTTCCGTAGATCGCTGGACCGTTTCTTATTGAACTCAATGACCGGG
>Ga0222701_1000788_pt1 | contig 10383 bp, 8 predicted proteins | sample AntAcemetage1502_FD_179825 | JGI IMG/M metagenome (GOLD analysis project Ga0222701, IMG submission 179825) | Saline water microbial communities from Ace Lake, Antarctica - #1502 | ecosystem: Environmental > Aquatic > Non-marine Saline and Alkaline > Saline | place: Antarctica: Ace Lake... | reverse complement strand
TGTTTATTTGTGAGTTTCCGTGGACGCATTGTTAACCATTGTTCCGTTTCGATACGGTTGCGAGTCTTTTCTAGGGGCACGCCGCCGTTAAACAACATGGAGTGAAGCGGAATGTTGTTTAATGTTTTGCGTGTGCGGCGGAATCAGAATGATTCCAGCCGTAAACAAACAACCTAAACCCTGAACCGGTAGGTTCAGGACAAGAGCACTGAACAACCCTACCGACGACACGCTTGTTAGTGGCAATCTATTCAATATCCTAAAACTCCAATTTCTATTTGTACCATAAAAAGATTTTTTTTGCATTATTATCAATATAGTAATTCTTATCACTTAGAAAATCCATACCAAGAATGTTAGAACTATCATTTAGATTCACAGCTATTTCTTTATTCATATTAATTGATGCTATATTAATGTTTCTAATAACAATAGGACAACTGATTCGACCATTTGCAGTTTCAAAAGTTTTTTTTCTAAGAGAGTATAAATTTTCATTACCAGTTTTTTGTGCAAGTTCTGTAGAAATTATTGTCATTGAAGCACCAGTATCTAAGAGAAATTCTGTCTCATAAATTCCATATTCTCCTGAAATAATAGTAGGTATGTAAATATGACTATTATACTCAGTAAAATTGATGACAACAGAATTGTATCGAATACAATCTTCAGATAATTTTTTTGCCTTTTGAATTAATGAAGTGCTTATCGAATTCTTTCTTTTTAGATAATTTATTAGATTCTTATCATAAAATTGAATACATTTATGTTTGCTATCAAAAATGGCTATATTCTTTAAGTAATGATTACAGTAAAAGGCTAAATTATGAAGTTTTTTTGCTATTTCAATTTCATTATATTGGTAGTCAATAGGCAGATCTACCAAAAGTATAAATTTATTGAACTCTTCAATTTTAACACTACTACTCCAATTACTTGGTAAAGATTCATTTGCAATTTCAGAAATCAATTGCACTATATTTTCTTGATTATTGTTATAAATTCTTTCATATGCATTTTTCCCAGTTGCTAAGTATTTTTCCTCTAATAGATTTCTTTCTAGGTTGCTTTTTTTTATCTCATAATCCAATTTAAGTTTATCAATTTTACTTAGTAGAGCCTTATTACATAATTCCTTATTATAATTTAGTAATTTTTTCTCTAGTAAGAACATTGAAAGAATCGCAGTGATTAAAACAATAAATAATATTATGAAAAATCTTTTTTGTTTCATATACATACCTAATAATTATAATCAGAATTACTGTCTAAATCTAATTTCAAATTAGGAAATTCGTCCAATAGAACTGATAAATTCTTAGTTGTCGAATATAAATCTAAAAATGGATTGTTTTCAAGTTTACCGATTTTATCTTTATCAATTTTAATTTTATAGATTATTTGGTTTTCTTCTCCTTCAAATTGATCATTGATGTATTGTCTTACAACATGTTTCAATCCAATGTGTATTGAAACTAGTTCGATATCATAACAAAATTCATATACATCATTTGAAACTTTCGATATAAGTTTAATAGTTTCTTTTTTTAATGATTCAATAGTCTTATGTTTAGTTGATGAACCAATTTCACCTGCAGTTAATTCAGACATATCGAAATTGATCTCTAAAATTCTGCCTTTTTTTGTACTTAAAACTTTAATCTCAGAGTTATTGGGAGATGCCTTTTTAGCGATTTTTTTAATAATTTTATTGATTGAGGTATTTTTGTTGGTTGCTATATTTTTCATTTCTAAAAGAGTTTTTTCACGTGAAGTAATCGCATATTTGTTTTCAAAATTTGCTCTTTCATTCCAGATTTTGTTATAATGTTGAGTGGCTTCATTTTGTAGAGTTTTTACATTAACTGAAGCAATTTCTAAATTGTATTTTTCATTTAATACGATTAATTCACCTTTAAGTTTGTTTTCTTGGATAATCAGTACCTGATTATTTGATTCTCTGAGGTCATCTTTTATTAGAGAAATCTTATTTGAGATTCTTAAACCATTTATGATTATTATAGTTAATAACAAAAAAACGATAAAGTATGGAAAATTATTTATCAAAGTTTTCTTTCTTTTAAATTGCTTATAATTAAAATAAAATTTATGTTTACAATCAGGATTAGGGCACTCAACTTTAATTTTCTTGTATCTTGTTGGTACAGTCATAGCTTGGTTGCACAATTTACATTTAATTACAGTCATACCCATTTCTTTACCTTATACTTATCGAATTAATAATCTCATTTGCCACTAATGTTTTGCGTGTGCGGCGGCAAACATGCAAACCACTTTCAGATTTTCTAAATCAAGTTTGAATCAGAGCGATTCAAACGTAAAAATTACAAATAAACCTACTCGCTGACACGCTTGTTATGCGATCTTCCTTATTTAAATTTCGTTTATTCAAAAATTGTTTCAAGTTTTACATCATTCTCTAAGATTTTTTCAATTTAATTAGATTACCAAAATTAGAAAAATATTGCTTTTCCAAAAACTTGAGAAGAAATTAGATAAGTTAGACTTTTCTTTCAAGTAATTTCTTTTACTCAAATTTTATTTTTTCAAAACTTTGATTAAAATCCGGTTATTATCAGAAATCACAAAGAGGAAAATTCAATTGCTGTTTCTATTTATCCCAGGATTTTTTGCATTCTAGTAAAAATAATTAGAAGTTTAGAAAATTTCTTCAAATGAATTCCAGATTTTTTTAAATTTTATTTCAAGTTAATGAAAGTGCATTTTTCAATTATTTTGCTTTGTCAGGATGTTTTTTAAAAATGGAAAAAATAAAATTCAGATGAATCACCGTTAGAAATTATGTTTTTTCAGAGAAAGAAAAATTCCAGTTAATCACAATTCTATTCAATTTATAAAGAACAATTGCTACCAATTTTCAAAGAAGTTACGATTATTATTTAATTGCTTTTTACTTTTTTGCTTTAACTCTATACAATAATAAAAATTCGCATAGCTGTTTATGCTTTTCTACTAAAATTCACCGATTCTTAGTTAGACATCTTGTCGAGTGACTTGATATGATTAAATTTATTCTACCCAAAATGAGAAATCTCGACATGACCATTATTCTTATTTACCTTAATTTCAAAATCTGGAAATTCAGGATTCCAATAAAATAACCAATTTTCATCAATTAATTCAGGCTCACCAAGAGATGAATTATATTCTTCACAACATTCTTCCATTATGAAAATAGCACTAGCTTTTGTTATAGGAACTACGACAGAATGAGATAATTCAACTTCATATGAATTTCCACTTTCTGTGACGGTTACAGTACTGATTTTCTCAACTTCTGTAGAAGTACAACTTATTACTAAAGCACTAAGTAATACGAGGAAACATACAATCCTGATTTTCATTGTTTACTCCTTTCTTTTTTTAATTCTTCCTATACACCACTGATATGAACTGAAATCAGATTTCGCATAATATTCCGCGTGTGCTGTGATACTTAACTGACACGCTTGTTAGTGGCATCTATTATTTCAACAGCAAACATTTCTTGACTAACTCAGTTTTACCATTTATATTTAATTTATACAAATAAACACCTGAGCTTACTTTCTTCCCTGAAGCATCTTTTCCATTCCAATCAATTGAATGCTCTCCTACAGTTATCTGATCGTTTAAAAGTGATCTTATCTTCTGACCTTTTATATTGCAAACGCTAAGCTCAACTATTCCTTCTTCAGGAGTTGAGAAAGATATTGTAGTTGATGGATTGAATGGGTTAGGATAATTGGATAAATTGAATTTCAATATTTGTATTTCATTATCACTTTCAACTGCTTCAGGACTAATTCGAACAATCCAGAAATCTTCTCCACCTGATCCAAATGAATCAGTAACACCTGCAACAATATAACCATTATCAATTGTTTGTTGAATTGAATAAGCTCTCTCATAATTGGAACCTCCATACGATTGATTCCACAATTCATTTCCATTCTCATCTGTCTTTACTAACCAGAAGTCATCTGCATTTGAACTTGTATATCCAGCAATAATATAACCTCCGTCGGTGGTATGTTGAATTGAGTAACCCTCATTATTAAAATTATGCCCATATATTTGATTCCACAATTCATTTCCATTCTCATCTGTTTTTATTAACCACATATAATAATTCACAAATCCAGATCCAAAAGAATTAGTTTTTCCCGCAATTATGTATCCTCCTTCAGCTGTTTGCAAAATTGACATAGCTTCATCATTTTCATTTCCTCCAAAGGATTGATTCCATTCTTCATAACCTTCACTATCAGTTTTCACTAACCAAATATCAGATTCTGCATAAACATCTTTTGTTAATCCAATAATTATATAACCACCATCAGTTGTTTGTTTGACTGAATGAGCGAATTCATCATCAGAGCCACCATATGTGTAATTCCAAATTTCATTTCCATTCTGATCTGTTTTTATCAACCCGAAATCATAATCACCAGAATATGTATATCCCGCAATTATATATCCTCCATCTGTTGTTTGCTGAACTGATAAAGCAACATCAACACCGGTTTCTCCATATGTTTTATCCAATTCAACATTGCCATTTTGATCTGTTTTTAATAACCAAAAATCACTACTTCCAGATCCAAATGAATATGTGCCTCCTGTTATAATATAACCACCATCAATTGTCTGTTGAATCGAGTGTGCTTCATCTGAATCTAAACCTCCATAAAATTGATTCCAAATCATGTTGCCGTTATCATCCGTTTTTATTAGCCAGAAATCATCATCTACCGCTCCGAAAGATTTTGTTGATCCAACTATTATGTAACCTCCGTCAGTAGTTTGCTGAATTGAACGCGCTTCATCGTCACTGCTCCCACCATAGGTTTTTGTCCATAATGTATCAGGTATTGTTTGTGCTACAATATAATTAAGTGAAATGAGAAATACGAATAAAACTAATAGTGTTTTCATTTTTTTCTCCAATTCTTTAAATAGCCACTAATGTTTGGCAGCTGCCACGCTCTTCTTGCTTTTATACTTGCTTGACTGTGGAGCTGTTTGTTAGCAGCATCTCTTATTTCAATAACAAACATTTCTTAACTGCATCAGTTTTTCCATTCACATTTAACTTATACAGATACAAACCCGAACTCACAGGTTTATTGGATTCATCATCACCATTCCACATTATAGAATGCTCACCACTATTAAATTCATCTTGAGCCAAAATTTTTATTTTTTGTCCTTTGAGATTATAAATTGAAAGTTCAATGTTTGAATCATTTTTGATAGAAAAATTAATTGTTGTGCTTGGATTAAATGGGTTGGGATAATTACTTAAATCGACAAAAGAAACAGTTTCAATCTGTTGATCATCTGTTGATGTTAAATGTGTTGCTAAAAACACACCAATATCTGTTCCAACCATAAAGTTCGGAGTATTAATTGGAGCTAAATCAAAGCAATATGCACCTTCAATTCCGAGTTCCTCACCAATTTCTTGAACTTGTCCATTTTCTTCCGGTTCAACTAAAAATAAGTTACTAAAGTAATCAATACATCCAACTACCAAGTAATTTTCATACTCATAAATTTTATTTGGTTGGAATAAACCGCAAATATAAGTTAAGCCAGTGATTTCATTGTTTTCATATTCAACTCTATAAACAGCATCACTATAACTTCCACCACCACTTGTGATATATATTTCGTCATCATTTGGATAATCTCTAACGTATATATCTTTTATTAATGAAGGTGTTGTAAGAGAAGTATAAATTCCCTCATTTTCAAGATATATTTCATTTCCAGCGGAAATAAAAAGTTTTCCATCACCATTTTCTTCAATATCGGTTACATCTTTATTATTAAAAAAATCTATCTCTGTCCATTCTTCACCATTTGCGGTATGGAGAAGTCCACCATCCATATTGTAGCCATAACCATAATAAAAACCGGAAGATAATTTTTTCACAAAATGAGGATAAAAGTACCAATCTATCAATTCAAATTCTTGTGTTGTAACATCAAATTCATATAATCCATCACTATTGCTTCCGCAACCAAATGCACAAAAAATTCGATTATTTACATCATCAGGAACAATTGATACAGTACCAATATTAGTCGCAATCGAATAAATATTTAATGAATCTTGCTCTGTGAAATAGGCTAAACCTCCTCCATTTCCCGGTAAAGCAAATAATAAGCCAATTGATGAGTCCTTCATATCAACCACAGGTCTATCAATCGCTTGAAACAACTGTTCCCAATCTCTGATTTGGGAAAACAGTATTGAAACAAATAGGCATAAAATCACAATTAGAACAATTCTCTTTTTGGATAATAGTTCATTTAATAACATAATAACCTCCCTATTGTTAAAAATTAAACATCCTGCATTTTAAACCAAATTAAAATATTCATATACTTATCTATGAAACACTAAAGTTGCTGCTAATGTTTTGCGTGTGCGGCGGAATCAGGATGATTCCAGCCGAAAACAAACTGACCAGCCGTTTGAATCGGAAGATTCAAACAAAGAGCACTGACCAACCCTACCGACGACACGCTTGTTACAGGCATTTTATTTCAATAACAACATACGTTTCGTTATAGTTTCTGTTGGAGTTTTTATTTGATACAGATAAACTCCAGAACCAACAGATTGTCCTGAATTATCACATCCATCCCAATTTACAGAATGTTTCCCAATATTTAAATATTCATTTATCAGTGATTTAATAATTTGCCCTTTAATATTGAAAATAATAAGTTTAACTTCAGAATCATTTTGGATTGAAAACTCAATTGTTGTTGTTGGATTGAAAGGATTAGGATAATTCACTGCTGAGAAATGAGAGTTATTTATAACTTCATCAGTACTTGTTTCATAACCTAATTTTAAAAGAAATGCATCAGTTTGCAAAGGAGAAGAATAGGAATTTGTGTTACCAGCTATAATATATTCATCTTCGTCGGTTGTAATAATACTGTTAGCAACAGCCAGGTCACATCCATAGGATTGCGACCACATAGAATCACCATAACTGTTTGTTTTTAAAATATAGGCTTTGTAAGTTTCGTCTGAACACCAATCATGAATTGATCCAGCAACAACAAATCCTTCATCAGTTGTTTGTTTAACACAAAATCCCATACAGTCAGATTGACCGCCAATTTTGGATGTCCAGAGCGTATCACCAATCCCATTGGTTCTAATCAAATAAATATCTGAAGTAACTCCATAATATTCTACATAACCTGTAATAATAAAACCACTATCGTTAGTTTGCTGAATATAATTTCCATGACTATTACCATTGCCATTAAATTGCTTTGTCCATAATGTGTTTCCAAGAGCATTAGTCTTTATCAAGTAAACATTTCCAGGACTTTGATCAGGCGCACCCGTAGAACCTGCAATTATAAATCCATTATCATTTGTTTGTTGAACACATTTTCCTAAGTCCCAACTGTCATTAATACTTCCTCCAATATTACGTGTCCATAACAGATTACCGTTTTCGTCTGTTTTGAGAAGAAAAATATCATCAGCAGTAGAAGTTTCAGGTATACCGTTACCAACAATTACGTAACCTCCGTCAGAAATTTGAATGCCATAATTGAAACGAGCATAATCGTAATCAGGCAGATTAATCACTTGTGTCCATAATGAATCTCCATTAGAATCAGTCTTTATAAGATAAAGAGCAGATTGCTCAACCCCAAAAGAGTTTGTACCTCCAAATAGAATTAATCCGTTGTCTGTTGTTTCAGCAACTGAACCAGCTCCATCATGATCAATCCCACCAAATGTTTTTGACCATAATTCATTACCATTTTCATCTGTTTTCACTAAATATATATCACTGTATCCATTTCCAAAAGAATCAGTACTTCCCACAAAAACATAATTCGCATCTGAAGTTTGAGTAACCGAAAATGCTGAATCAAAATTTTCTCCACCATAAGTATTAAACCATAAAGAATCTGGCTCTGTTTGTGAAAACAAAAATGAAAAAAACAAAATCTGAATAATTACTACTAATAATACTTTGTTCATTTTCTACTCCTCTATTGCCTGTAATGTTTCGCGTGTGCGGCGGAATCGGAACGATCACGCCAAGACGAACAGCCCAAACCCTGAACCGGAAGGTTCAGGAGAAAAGCACTGACCAACCCTACTGCCGACACGCTTGTTACAGGCATTTTTTTCACTGAACTATTTTTTGAGTATAACATTAATGAATTATTTTTTGATTTTTGCTTCAATCTTTTTTAAAGAATCTGCAATAGTTTTAAGGTGTTTGGTTGAATTAGATTCAGCATCCCCACCGATCCAGGTTTTTAAATATGTTAAATCTATAGAGTATTTTTCAGTGAATGTTTTGTTTTTATATTCATAAGTTAAGACAATATCGTGTTTTTCAATTTTAGCACCATTTTCAACGTTATGACGGTAAAGAGAATAATCAAAAGTATCCTTTATTATTTGATTTGGTGCTATAAAATCAAATTCAATTTTTGATAAAACTTCTTTATTTTTTATTAGATAAGATTTAAGAACGGGTGATATATTAATTCGAACTTTACTTGCAGCTCTAGTTCCAGTATTTCTAACGATCAAGTAGTAATAATTACCAACATTGGCCTCTTCATAATTAAAAGTAATATATGGCCTATTTTGTTCACTAAATGATCTAGCAGTTATAATCATTGCATAAAAAGCAACTATAAACATACAAGTTGTTAGAATTATGTCAAAATGACAAAAGAAATAGTTAACAAAATTTTCTAAAAAAATCATAAAATACTCCGTGTATCAAATTAATAAATAACACAATTTTAAAACAACATTTCTATCTACAAAGTTAATGCCTGTAATGTTCTGCGTGTGCGGCGGGATCGGAACGATCACGCCCAAAACAAACTGACCAGCCGTTTGAATCGGAAGATTCAAACAAAGAGCACTGACCAACTCTACCGACGACACGCTTGTTAGGCGATGGAGTTCTCCTCTTTTAAATAAACGAAAATAACTGCTCAATTATTTTCTCACCCTTGTTTACTGCATCTTTGCAGAGCCAAAGAGAATTAATCTTTGTTCCTTCAAATTGAAAGGCAACCCACTTAGTGATCGTTGTGTCTAACCCTGGAGCCAAAGGAATGATTCCTTGGTTAGCAAATCTGATTGGTACTCCACCTATAGTTACTTTGCATTTTTCACCTTGTTTAACAGAAAAATTCGGATTGTCAATAAGTATTGAAACACTAATATTTTCTGTCGAAGCTGTCATTCTTTTTGTTTCGGTTTTGGTTTGAGGTGTAAGTCTGAGATGTTTTTCTCCTGCAAAATCAGTCAAATATCTAAGCCATAAAAAATCATTGTTATATGGTTGAATGGAATCGAGATAATTAAACAAATCAGGATAATCAGTTAGTAATGATCCCATCTTTGCTCGCCCTAATACTGACTTCAGGTCTTCTTTCTTGTTAACAGCAGGGAAAAATACTCTTGCTTCTTTCTTTTCTTTCGCTGATAGTTTAGGAGAAATATGCTTTCCGAAAAATCTGTTAAGTGCTTGATCTAAAACATGTTTCATTTTTAATAAAACTTCTTGTGTTAAATTTTTTGTTTTCTCTGAAACCGATTTTGCAGAGAAATCTTTTTCGCAAGAAATTTCTAAGTCGTTTAAAAGTTCTTTAGCTCTTTCAATTTGACTTATAATATCTTGATGCATATTGTTTATCCTCCTATTGAAGAACTCTTTCGCCTAATGTTTCGCGTGTGCGGCGGAATCAGAATGATTCCAGCCGAAAACAAACAACCTAAACCCTGAATCGGTACGATTCAGAAGAAACAAACCACCCAGCCTACCCGCAGACACGCTTGTTACAGGCAGTTTCTTTTCCACCAGACCACTAAGAAAATGGAATGGAATTTGCCAAATCAACAGGGGAAAAGCACTTGCAGATTTTATGACAATTGCACCTCTGAATTCCTGTTGGGATACCCACGATTTATAACCTCTAATTAACTTCAAAACTTTGAGTTGGAGCTTTCACTGAACGTACAGGTCGTAGTTTCCGGCGAATTGGCAAAAAATTTGCTTATTATTAACTTCCACCGCAAATTCCGTTATCCTTTTCGTTATACAAACTTATTTTCCGACTTTTGTCAGTTTCCAATAACTGTCCAGTTTTTAGAAAATCAACCTCAAACCAAAGTAACTTCTACACCGAACGTAATTTTCCTCAATTGCCTGTAATGTTTGGCGTGTGCGGCGGGATCGGAACGATCACGACCGAACAAACCGACCAAACCTGAATCGGTACGATTCAGACAAAGAACACCAACCAGCCTACCCGCTGACACGTTTGTTATATGCAAAA
>Ga0222701_1000786_pt1 | contig 10387 bp, 7 predicted proteins | sample AntAcemetage1502_FD_179825 | JGI IMG/M metagenome (GOLD analysis project Ga0222701, IMG submission 179825) | Saline water microbial communities from Ace Lake, Antarctica - #1502 | ecosystem: Environmental > Aquatic > Non-marine Saline and Alkaline > Saline | place: Antarctica: Ace Lake... | reverse complement strand
CGCATGAAGGAGAGTTGGTAGAAACTTCCGGTGTTGTTACTGCCAAATTTGAGAGTTATTTTTTCATTCAAGATGGAACAGGTGCATGGAATGGTATTGTTATCTATCCAATACAAGATGTAGAGGTTGGTGATGAGATAACAATCTCCGGTACTGTTTTAGAATACAATAATAAAACAGAGATAACCGATATAATTAATATGGAAATAACAGGAACATCTGAACTCCCTGAGCCTATTATTTTAAGTGCTGAAGAACTATCTTTCACAGAAGACTACGAAAGTGTATTTGCCAAAATTCAGAATGTAACAGTTTCCAATGAAGACCTTGGTTATGGTGAATGGGAAGTTGAAGATCAATCCGGAACTTGCATAATTGGTGGACTAGGAGTTTATACTTACGTTCCAGTTTTAGACGATATAATTTTTAGTATAAGAGGTGTTATTGATTTCACTTATGGTTCTTTCAAATTAGAACCACGCGATGATACAGATATTAACTTTGGGGGATTAGTCATTGAGCCATTAGAATTAAATTTCATGACAGTAGAGAACTGTCTGAATGGTTTGCAATTTACGATCTCAAATCTTTCAAGCTCAGCAATTGAGATCATCAGCATTGAAGATAATGGCATATTCCCCATCAGTGAGAATCCCTGGGATATTGAAGATTTCAATCTTCCTCTTCCTTACGATCTGGAAAGTGGAGAGATACTTACATTTAATATAGTTGTGGGATTATTTACCGAAAACAACCGTGAAATTGTCAGTGATATTCTGGAAATTGAAAGCGAATTAGGTATTACCGAGATTACTTTGAATTATGATACAGATTTGAACAGTAATGCTGAAAATAATCTAATCTATGCATCCTCTGAATTGATTGGAAATTATCCAAATCCATTTAATCCAACAACAACAATTTCGTTTTCATTAAACACTGAAAATAAAAAAGATGCGGAATTAATAATCTATAACTTGAAAGGACAGAAAGTAAAGATATTAGAAATTAGAAATTTGGAAACAGGAATTAATAATGTTATTTGGAATGGAACAGATGAACTAGGGAATTCTGTTACATCTGGAGTATATTTATACATGCTTAAAACTGGAGACATAACTTATACAAAGAAAATGTTATTAATAAAATAATTGATAATAAAGAGATTTGTTTATTTTCTTTTTAATATATTTTCTCTTTGCTTGTTATATATCTCTACTTAAAATTAATATCAACTTAGTGAATACTCTCCTTACTATTGGGGGCATATCAATATTTTGAATTAATCTGATATCTTTTTTATTAAAAAGATTAAATCTTCTAGCAAATAATAATACAGTGATCAAAAGACTAAACGAACTAAATAATTTAATTATAAAGCTAATCTCCAATATATTTATTATTAAGATAAGAACTGTTATCAATGGAAATAAAAGTGCAAGCTTTCTTTTGATACTAAAATATCTATTAAGATAAAGTAATCTAATTATAGATCCAATAGAAAAAACTAAAAAAGAAGCAATGGCTGCTCCTTCAATTCCAATATATCTTACTAAGAAAATATCAGCTATAATATTAAATATTCCAGATAATATACCAATATATAAAATTATCTTCGTCAAATCAAAAGATATATAAATTGCAGCAAGTCCAGATCCAATTATAGAAAAACTCACAGAAGCCATCAAAATCTTGAAAATTAAAATTGAAGAATTAAATTCTTCACCATAAATAATATAAAACATCTGATCACTGAAAATAATAATTAATGAAACTAATATCATTGCAGAAAAGCTGATCTGTGGAATAAGTCTTTTAATATAGGAATTTTTTATTTTATCAATTTCACCCTTTGTCTTAAAAACCATTATTATTGGGATAGTAATTGCAATCAATCCCATACCCAAAAAGGATTTAAGAGCATTAAGTATTTTATATGCTGCTTGATAGATCCCAACATCTTCAAGAGTCATATAATACTTTATTACATACATATCTACCCAGTTAATTACATACCCTGACCAACTATTAAACATAAGAGGTAAGCTAAATATTATCATTTTTGTTAATAGTGCTTTATCAAATTGAAATGGATATATGTATCTGGTTTTTATAAATGATATGCCAATTATTATTACCAGAATATCAGATATTAATAAAATATAAATAACATATATTACACTTATTTCAAGAATAGAAAAAACAAAAAACAACATTCCAAGAACTATAAAGATCTTCGATGCAAGTTTAAATAAGAAAGTGTACAATTTTATCAATCTAATTACTTGCAAGACTTCCAAAACAAAGAACTTCATCAAAGAGATAAACGCACCAATAAGAATTAACCAGAATAGATTTACTTTATCAATCTCTAAAAATGTTAGAATCGGTTTTCTATATGTGTAGAATAATACAGATACAACAAAAAATGAAAAAAGACTTACAATAAAAAAGTTTGCTGTTGTTTTCCTTAAATGATCTTCTTTAATAAATTCTTCTTTACCAAACCGTTTAATAGAAAGACCAAGCCAACTTACTCCAAATGTGTACAATAAAACAATTGCACTAAGGAACAAAGCTACTTTCCCATAATTACCCGGTCCTAAATACCTTGCCTGAATTGATTCGGAAATTATCATCAAAGGTACGGCAAATACAATCATGATATTAGCTGTAACAAAATCCCAAAATGATTTTTTTAATTCACGCATTATTTTCCTTAATTTAAAAGTTTCATTATTTCCTGATAAACTCTTTCCGAACTATTCCCATCATAATATTTATGAAATCGTTTTTTTCCTTGAATTCTTTTTCTATAATCAAGTTCAGGATATTTTAGATAAGCTTGAATACAATTATACAACTCATTTTCATTGTAACATATTTTACCCGGCACATTTTTTTTGTAATCAACATAAAACCCATTTTTCTCAGTAAATTCTTTTAAATCATAAGCATAAAAAATAACCGGTCGTTCTGTTAGTATAAAATCTACAAAACAACTTGAATAATCTGTAATTAAAATATTCGTTATACTTAATAATTCTTGTGTATCAATATATAAATCGGATATATTTACAACATTATTGTAATTTGGAAAAATATCTTTTGCTAAATTCTTTTCCCTTGGGTGGCTTTTATCAAAAATAATAACATCCTTTAGCTTAATGATATTCTTGAATTCCTGGAATAATGGTTTATAAGTATCTCGATATTTTCTATGGGTAGGTAAATATGAAATGATTTTCTTGTCGATATATCTTTCTAAATGATATTTTTTTAATATTCTAACTTTATTAACCTTACTAAAAAATATATCATATCTAGGTTCTCCAGTAACCGCTATTTTTTTTATTTCTGGGAAAATATTTCGTCTAACTTGAATAAAAAAATCAGAAGAAGCAATATCCAAATCGTCCTTTCTATAGTATTTCTTTAACTTTTTAATAACCATTCCATGGTATAAATTAATAAAAATTGCATTTTTTAAAGAATAATTTAGTATGTCATCTCTACCGTACGAATGAATATATACTTTAGCTATCAAACCAAAATACAAAGCTTTCAAAGAATTAAAAATGTATGCTTCTCCTCCGAGATCATTTATTTCTTTAACAATATCTCTTTTTTTTGTAAACCAAATTGGACGAATCTTTTTTTGATATTTAATAATATATAAAAACAGATACTTGGAGTTACTTAAAAATTGTTTTCCTCCTGCTTCTCCAAATATCCAGATAGTTTCATTCTTTTTAAAAAAAAATCCCAAAATTTGTAATAAGCATTTATTGAATACTCCCAGGATTCCCTCGTTTTGAATTATATCTATTATTTTTTTTAACATAATTTTTTAAATTTAAAAAATCTTTATTAATCTATCTTGATAATTTTTGTAATCAGAAAATCTATTTATTATAATATTATATTTTTTACACATTTTAATTATTTCTTCTGTAAAAACTTGCATCCTATGATAAGCATCTTTATAGAATATTTTTGTTGGTACTCTCTCATTTCCCAGAGCACCAAGTGAGCAATAATCTTTTCCCTCACTTTCGGAAAAGTCGCAACCGATTAAATTAATTTCTTTAAATCCCAGGATTAAAGCGCACCAAATACCTGTATGCAAGCAAGTTCCATTTGATGAATATCTTATATTTTTTCCTGTTAATGCTGAAACAATTTGCTTCTCAATATTTTTTATTTTTAATCTTTTGGGGTTATATTTTAAAAAATAGGGTGATATATTTCCCACATTTTTCAAAATTGAATTAGGATCTACTAAAGGATAGAAAGGATTATTAAATAATCCTTGAATTTCAAAAAAATCAGGTCTGTTATTCTTTAACCATTGAATTCTATCAGCTTCAGAAATATGAGCATAAGTAGGATTGGGGAATTTTAAAAAAGCTAAATGAAGTGTCATTGATATCTTACCTTGTAAAAAATCATCAGGATAAGTATCTAACGAAGGTCCAGATCCAGCCATAAAAATAGTGTCCCCTTTATTTTTATCTCTAATCTGCTCAATATTTTTCATACTTATTTTATTTAGTGCTAATGAATTGACTATAAATCTTATGTTAAGAAGCATCCTTTTAAAAACTTTTTCAATCTTTTCTTGGAAATATTTTTTTTCATTATTTTTTATTGTTTTCATCTAAACTCCATTTATTTTACTGAAATCCTAAAAACTACTCTTTTTTCTAAATAACTTCTCAGACATTATTCAATTTAGCAAATTTTTTAGTAAAAGCATAATTTCTTTTTCTCTTTTTTCAAAAGAAAAATTTTTAATACTTTCCTGTCTTACTTTTTTTCCTATACTATTATTAGAATTTATCGCTTTTTCAATACATTTCGCAGCATGCTTTGAGTTTAATTCAGGAATTAAATAACCTGAATTATTAATTACTTCTGAAGTTCCTCCATAATCATAACCAATAGGTATACATTCACAGCACATAGCTTCCAAAATCGCAACACCAAATGCTTCATAACGAGAGAATTGGCAAGCTACTTTTGCTTTCGAAAATTCATTAATTAATTTAGAATGTGATATTCTATGGAAAATTTCCAAATTTTTTGGTTTTTCTTTACTAATATATCTATATGCTTCCTCTTCAAGCCCATAGATCTTAAATTTATAGTGAGGTAGTTCAAAAGCTACTTGAACAAAAAAATCCACTCCTTTTCTCAGTACAGTTCTTATATCTGAAGCACCACAAACTGTAATAATATTTTTTTCTTTTTTTACATTGTAATTTCTTCGAAAGATATTTATATCAACTCCATTATAAATCATTTTTGTTTTTATTTTATTTTTACAATTAACATATTTGAAAAATTCAGTTTGCGTAAATTTGGAAACCGTCAATAAATTTGTTGCAAAATCAGCTGTTCTTTTTACAAACCAACCATATATTTTTTTTGTATGTGCACCATAATTAAGTTCTGGAACTTTCGCAGCATCATATCCTCCAATAATAACAATACTTTCTTTTCTGAATATTCTGAAAAAAAATGTTGGTAACAAAGTGTGATACCCTGCAAACCAACAATAAAGGAGATCAAATTTATAAATGTTTTTAATTAAATACAAACTCATTTTGATAAATTCAAATAAAAAAATAAAAAGATTTTTGGATAACTTGTATTTGTATTTCGTAACTTGATATTTTTCACTAAGAATCTTATAATCCATTTTTACAAAAGAAATAAAATCAACATATACAAATAAAACTGATTTTTTTAATCTCACTTATACCTCCGCTTTAATTACAAAGAATATTCCAATAGATGCAAATACTACATTGGGAAGCCAAGCTGCAATCATTGGAGATAGAACCTCATTATATCCCAAACTCTGGCATATTCTTAATGTTGATAGATACAAGAAACAAACCAGAAGCCCCATTCCAAAGATCAAACCTCTTCCTTTACTACGGGAAGAAGTTGAAACCAGCGGTACGCTAAAAAGTAAGATAATTAGATTTGCAAAAGGAAATGATACTTTGAGGTTCAGTTCTACTAATTCTTTTGTGAATTTTTCTCCCACTTTTTTTAATCGTTCAATATATGCTTGTAACTCAAAAAAATTCATTGAAATTGGTTTCTTAGCACTTTTAATAAAATCGAGGGGAGTTACATCAACTTCATTTATTATCTTCTCTTCATAATGCACCATTCCAATAGGAATTCCATTCTCAAAATTCCTGATATAGCAATTTTGAAATACCCATTCTTCTTCTATCCAAGAGGCACTGGTAGCAGTTATTTTCCGTTTTATTTCACCAGTCTCAGGATGGAAAGTTGTAATATCAATTGTTTTTAAATTATTTCTGTATCCATCGAAAAAGCCAATATAATATAGATTTTTGTCACTTCCCAGATAATGAATATGTGATCTCATTTTTTTATCTTCTACTTTTTGATGTTTAATTTTTTCTTTGTAAATAAAATTCCTGTATTCTTCAGCTTTAGGCAAAACAAGATCACCCATAAACATAATAAAAATACTGAAGATCAATCCAAACCAGATAAGGGGAGAAACCATTCTTAGTATGCTGATCCCTGCACCTCTTATAGCTACTGATTCACTATACTTCGAAAGATTATTCATAAGAAAAAGACCCGAGAGTAGAACCATTACGGGAGATGAAAGCAATACAAGATATGGAATGCGAAGTAGAAAATACAAAATTATATCATGCATTTCTCCACCTTTACTTAGCAATCGCGGCAATCTATCTGAAATATCTACAACCAGAAAGAGAACTGAGAATGAAAAAAGTATAACTAGGAATATTTTTAAATATTCCCTCAAAATGTATTTATCTAATAATCTCATTTTATACCAAATCCCAGTAATTTATTCATTTTATCCCGGATTTTTGTAAGATCTATAGTCTTCATTTCTTTTACGGAAATAATAACTAGATAAATTCCAATAATACTAAAAACAATATTAGATATCCACATTGCCAGGAAAGGAGATACAACTCCTTTATCAGCAAATTCTTCACCTAGAGTTAATGCACCGTAATAGATCAGGAAAACAATCGCGCTAACAGAAAATGACATTCCTACACCGCTGGTTTTGGTCATCATACCGATCGGCGCACCGATAAGCACAAAAATAACACAGGCAAAAGCAATAGCATATTTTTTATGAATCTCAACCTGATATTTCCTAATATCTGATTGCATAGCAACTATTTTGTCTTTTTTTAAATTGAGTTGATTATTATTCTTTTTCAATTCCTTTTTATCAATTGCTTCTTCTTCATTAGAATTAATAATATTAATTTTTGCTTGAATATCTTCGATTTCTGTTTGTATTAAATTAATTTTATTTTTTCTTTTATTAACTATTTCCTGCATTGCCTTGGAACTCAGTTCGCGATCACCTCGATAATCTGTTCCTTCTTGATTCATCTTATAACCAAGGTCAGGAAGATTTAATGTGAATTTTTTAAATTCGCTGATATTATATTTATCGGGGGTTTTCTGATCCCGTTCATGTATTTGTCCATTGTAAAGAATTGCCTTCAAGCTGTTACCACCATTTGCTAATTCAATTCTACCTCGCTTTGCAGATATGGTTTGCGGAAATTTTGTCTTTTCACGATTATAAATAAGAATTCCAAAAAGTTCATCATCAATTCTCTCTTTTACATAGATGGTGTAGCTCTTCATTGAATTAAAAGTACCTGGTACAATTGCAGTCGCAGGTCTCCGGTAATTAGCTTCAATCATCATATTTTTAAGCATATGGTTTGTTTGAGGTAAAATAGCATTATTGAAATAGATCATAAAAAATGATAATAAAAGAGCAGCAATTACCGTTGGCCTTATAAGAGTATAAATGTTAATCCCACAAGATTTGAAAGCAACAAGTTCATTATCAACCGAAAGTCTTCCAAATGACATAATGGAAGCAAGTAAAATTGCCATTGGAATAGTAAGTGCCAGAATAAATGGCAGGCTTAATCCAAAGATGGAAACAACAGTTAATATATCTAGATGCTTTTCAATAATAAGATTTAAAAGATCAATTATCTTATCAAGTAACATGACGAAAGTAGTAACCATAAGTGAAACAACAAATGGTTTAAAGTTTTCTTTCAGGATGTATCTTTCTAAAATTTTCATTTATTAATCAATTCCAATCATTTGTAAAAATTCACTTTCAGTAATGATATCAATAGATTCGATCTCTTTTGCTTTTTTAAGTTTTGATCCAGGATTCTCCCCAACTATAAGATAATTTAGATTTTTACTGACTGCAGAGATCGTCTTCCCACCATTTTTTTCTATCATTTCTTTGATCTTATTTCTGCTATACTTTTCTAAAGTACCAGTAATTAGAAACTTTGCTTCGTTTAGAATTTCCTTAACCTCAATATTTTCACTGATCATTTGCATGCCTGCATCCTGCAGAGAATTAATCATCTGCAAATTACTCTCATTTCGGAAGAACTCATAAACTGATCGAGCAATTTTTTCTCCGATCTCATCAATTTCAAGCAAATCTTCATAATCAGCATTAATGATTTCTTCAATATCAATAAAATATGAACAGAGAATTTTGGACATTTTCGCTCCTACAAAACGAATTCCAAGTCCAAAAAGTACTTTATGAAATTTCTGAGTTTTAGAATGTTCAATTGCAATCCTCAGGTTTTCTGCTGATTTTGTTCCTTGCTTATCATATTGTTGAAATTCATTAAAATCAATATGATAAATATCCTGAACTTTATTTATTTGTTTATGCTCAATTAATTGTTTTACAACAGCTTCACCTAAACCATCAATATCAACAGCCACACGAGAAGCAAAATGCTGGATCCTTCTTTGAATTTGTGCAGGACAGTTGAAGTTATTACAATAAGAAATTACTCCATCTTCCTCTCTCTTCAATGATGTTCCACATACAGGGCAAGTCTTTGGAAATTCAATTTCCTCAGATCCAGTTTTTCTTTTTTGATAGTTTACATCGATTATTTTTGGAATTATTTCTCCCGACTTTATTATCGTTACATAATCAGCAATCCGCAAATCAAGACGTTTAATTTCATCTTCATTGTGCAAAGTTGCATTAGAAACTGTAGAGCCGGAGATATAAACAGGCTTTAATCGAGCAACTGGAGTTACGGCACCTGTTCTTCCAACTTGGAAATCCACTCCTAGTAACTGTGTTTCCACTTCCTCCGCTTTAAATTTGTATGCAATTGCCCATTTTGGAGATTTAGAAGTAAAACCTAATTTCTGCTGTAATTGGAAATCGTTTACTTTAATAACTAAACCATCAATGTCATAATTAAGATCATCTCTTTTATATTCCCACATTTGACATTGGCTTACAATCGCTTTTTTTTCACCGACATATCCAACTTGACCAAATTTAGAAATAATTGTTTTAAAATCTTGCTCTTTTAAAAACTCTAGCAATTTATACTGCGTATTGATTTTTTCATTATTAAAAAGCCCAACTGAATAAACACGATAATCCAGCTTTCTGGATTTTACTATTTTTACGTCTTTCAATTTAATAGTTCCTGCTGCTGCATTACGTGAATTTGCAAATTGTTTTTGACCATTTGCTTCCCGTTCTTCGTTTATTCTATCAAATTCTGATCTAGGTAGGAAAATCTCCCCTCGAACTTCAATTGGATTGTTGTATTTTATCTTAGTTGGAATTGATGAGATTGTTTTAACATTTTCAGTTACATCTTCACCTTCAAAACCGTCACCTCGTGTAGTTGCATATTGCAATTTACCATTTTCGTAATAGATATTAATGCTGAATCCATCAATTTTTAATTCTGCTGTGAACATGATAAATCTATCAACTTTTTTATTAATCTTATTATAGAATTCCTCAACTTCTTCCAGAGAATATGCATTTTCTAAACTATACATACGGACTTTATGTGTAATGATCTTGCCTTTTTCTGTTATATCTGAACCTACAGCATTTGTTGGAGATTCTGTTTCTTTATATTGTGGATATTTTGCTTCCAGGTATTGCAGTTGTTTTACTAGTTGGTCAAAATCGTAGTCAGAGATTTCAGATTGGTTTTTTTTGTAATAAAGATTGCTGTGATGAGCAATTCTATTACGCAATTCTCTAATTTCTTCTGCTACAAATAAATCGTCCAATCTTATCTCCTGACTTTTGACAAATATTGGATTAATGCAATTTAAAGCAATCTTTTTTTGTGATTTATCAATCAAAAGAATATTTGGATATTAGTATTAAAAAAAACAGGCTCCGATTTAGTGGAGCCATGTATAAAACTAAAGTGACAGTATATAAAGATGGCGGCGACCTACTCTGCCATTCCGTCGCCGGAACAGTACCATCGGCGCGGGTAAGCTTAAC
>Ga0222701_1000785_pt1 | contig 10401 bp, 7 predicted proteins | sample AntAcemetage1502_FD_179825 | JGI IMG/M metagenome (GOLD analysis project Ga0222701, IMG submission 179825) | Saline water microbial communities from Ace Lake, Antarctica - #1502 | ecosystem: Environmental > Aquatic > Non-marine Saline and Alkaline > Saline | place: Antarctica: Ace Lake... | reverse complement strand
CAGACCAGTTAGAACTTGATATATAAATTTCCTATAACAAAACACTCCACATTCAGATTGAAAGAAAAGCAAGAAGAACGTGGCAGTGTCCAACCATTATAGGAAATTATCTTGAACAAAAAATGGCTTTATAAAACAATGTCTTTGGAGGATAAAAAATGAGTAATATTGATTTATGGAATGTTGAAACAGAAAAGAAATTCTTCAGAGAAGCATTAAGAAATTTTGCATCTCCAGAACAGTTATTTTATAAATTTGGAGAAGAATATTTTGCCTATATTAAAAAAGGACAACAGAATAACGGACAAACATTACAAAGCCGAAATTCATTAATTGGACAATTTACTGAAAAATGGTGCAAAAATTTATTGGTCCCAATCGCAAATGAACTTGGATTATACGCAATAAATAGTGTAGTTTGTGAGGAAATTGGTTTATCAAAACGATCCGATGCTGACATAGCATTTTGCACAACAAATACAAATATTCAAAGAGCTGAAAACATAAAACTCATTTTTGAAGTAAAAATGAGCATTGTATCAAACTACAAATATTTACAGCAATCTGATTCTTTGCAATATCTTGGTGATTATAAATCTCATAAAGGAATTCCCTCAATTCTTCGTTCCGATTCAATGCTAAAAGCAATTGGAAAATCTATCAATATTAGAGTCTCTGGAATTTCTTCAACAAAAATCCCAATAATCATACTTGGTAACAGTCCAATAACTGAAAGCTATAAAAATAAAGTAGATTTTCTTAAAACATCAGGCGTAATTCAAGGATTTTTATCTCTATTCCCAAATCCTACTTCAAGTGGATTTATCACTAATACTCAAGAAAACGGATTTCAAACAATTTCATCATATTCACAACTTAATATGATATTATCTGAAATTGTAAATTGCGATATGAATTATTTCTCTTCAATGATTTCAAAGCCAAAACTTGGAGAGATTATTTCAATTGCAAATAAAGAAAGCACAGACACTGAAAAAGCTGAGAAATTCTTAGAATTAATTAGGATGTAACTTATGAGAAATGGAACAAAAACAAGTGCTTTTGGTGTATCAGGAAGAAGCAATCACGATTCTTCAATTTTTTATAATTCAAAATTATATTCGGATAATAAAATAACTCAAGTTGATAAAGGAATTAATCATTTTCCTGAAGAGTATATAAATAAAATCATATCTAAATCATCCGAGAAGATGACTGAAATACCAGATAATTCTATTCATTTAATGATAACTTCTCCTCCATACAATGTCTCAAAAGAATATGATGAAGACTTAAGTTTTTCTGAATATTTAGAAATGTTAGAAAAAGTTTTTTCCGAAACTTATAGAGTTTTAGTTAATGGTGGTAGAGTTTGCGTAAATGTTGCTAATCTTGGCAGAAAACCTTACATTCCTCTTTCTGATCACATTTCCAAAATGATGAATAAAATTGGTTATAATATGAGAGGAGAAATTATCTGGAACAAAGCATCAAGTGCAAGTCCATCTTGTGCTTGGGGAAGTTGGCAATCAGCATCTAATCCAGTTTTAAGAGACATTCACGAATACATATTAATTTTTTCAAAAGGTGATTTTAAAAGAACAAGAATGAAGCAAGAAATGGAAAAAAAGAAAAATTCAATTTCAAAAGAACAATTTATGGAATGGACAAAATCAATTTGGACAATGAATGCTGTTTCAGCAAAAAAAATTGGTCATCCTGCTCCTTTTCCTGAAGAATTACCTTATCGTTTAATCCAATTATATTCATTTAAAACTGATATTATTCTTGATCCATTTATGGGAAGTGGCACAACTGCAATTGCAGCTTTAAAATCTAATCGCTCTTATGTTGGTTATGACAATAGTATTGAATATGTTAAACTTGCTGAAAATAGGATAGCAAAATACACAGACCAGTTAGAACTTGATATATAAATTTCCTATAACAAAACACTCCACATTCAGATTGAAAGAAAAGCAAGAAGAACGTGGCAGTGTCCAACCATTAAGCCCAATCGAGAGTAACCCAAAGAAAAAGGATAAACAGATAAAGCAATACTTGACTCAATAATCGGAATAAGTTTTTTAAGATAACATAAAGATTTTAGATGAGGTAATTGATGTTTGAACAAACTTTTAAAAATATAGATGACATTCTGCACAAAGATGCAGGTTGCAGTAGTGAACTGGATTATGTAGAGCAAACTTCGTGGATTCTGTTCCTGAAATATCTCGATGATCTGGAAAAAGATAAAAGAACAGCAGCGGAACTTTCAGGCAAAACTTATGAAAATATTATCGCTCCCGAATTCCAATGGAATATTTGGGCAATGCCAAAAACAAAAGACGGGAAAATCAATCATCACAAAGCGTTAACTGGTGATGACCTAACTGACTTTGTAAATAACGAACTTTTCCCATATCTAAAGAAATTCAAAGTTGATGCTGAAAGTGCCGATACAATCGAATACAAAATCGGTGAAATATTCAGTGAATTGAAAAACAGAATTCAAAGTGGTTACAATCTTCGAGAAGTGATAAATCGGATTGATGAACTTCGATTCCGAACACATAAAGAAAAACACGAAATGAGCCATCTGTATGAATCCAAAATTAAAAATATGGGAAATGCAGGAAGAAACGGCGGAGAATATTACACTCCCAGACCGCTGATAAAAACTATTGTAAAAGTGGTTGCTCCTGAAATCGGAAATACAATTTATGATGGTGCAGTCGGTTCAGCTGGTTTTTTGGTCGAAGCCTTCCAATATTTAAAACAAAATGCAAAACTAACCACAACTGACACTGTAACTTTACAAAAGAAAACTTTCTACGGCAAAGAGAAAAAATCTCTCGCTTACATCATCGGCATAATGAATATGATTCTGCACGGCATTGAAGCTCCGAATATTATTCACACAAACACACTTGCCGAAAATCTTTCCGACATTCAAGAAAAAGATCGCTTCGATGTAATTCTGGCAAATCCACCGTTTGGAGGAAAAGAACGAGCAGAAGTTCAACAGAACTTTCCTATAAAAACAGGTGAAACAGCCAGCTTGTTTTTACAGCATTTCATCAAAATATTACGAGCAGGCGGAAAAGCAGGAGTTGTAATCAAAAACACATTTCTCAGTAATACCGACAACGCTTCCATTTCCCTCAGAAAGGAACTTTTGAGTAATTGCAACTTACACACAGTTTTAGATTTACCAGGTGGAACCTTTACGGGAGCAGGAGTAAAAACTGTTGTTCTCTTTTTTGAAAAAGGAAGTTCCACAAAACAAACTTGGTTCTATCAATTAAATTTAGACAGAAACCTCGGTAAAACAAATCCTCTGAATGAAAAAGATTTAGCAGAATTTATTGAACTCCAAAAAACAAAAGCGGAAAGTGAAAACTCTTGGACAGTAAACATTAAAGATATTGATCAAACCACTTTTGACCTTTCTGCAAAAAATCCCAATACTCCCGAAGAAGCACAACTCAGACAACCAAACGAAATTCTGAAAGAGATGGCAGAATTGGATAAAGTAAGTGCAACAATTTTAGAAACGATTAAGGAAATGATATGAGCAATATTTCGACAGGCTCAATAACCAAAGAAAAAATGAAAAACAAAATCCAACTTTTCCAAGAACAAAAAGTAAGAACTCATTGGGATGAAGAAAAAGAAAAATGGTTCTTTTCCATTATTGATGTGGTAGCAATTCTAACAGAACAAAAAGATCATCAAGGTGCCAGAAATTATTGGAAAGTCTTGAAACACAGGCTAACAAAGGAAGGAAATGAAACGGTTACAGATTGTAACCGTTTGAAAATGCTGGCAGCAGACGGCAAAATGAGAAAAACCGATGTTGCCGACACAGAGCAGCTTTTGCGATTAATTCAATCTATTCCGTCACCTAAAGCCGAACCTTTTAAATTGTGGCTGGCTAAAGTTGGTTACGAGCGAATTGAAGAAACAGAAGATCCCGAACTTGCATTTGAACGAGCAATGGCAACTTACCTGAAAAAAGGATATTCCATAGAATGGATAAACCAGCGGCTGAAAAGCATTGAAGTGAGAAAAGAGCTGACCGATGAATGGCAGGAAAGAGAAATGAAGATCGGTTTGGAATACGCAATTTTAACCAACGAGATTACTAAAGCCTGGTCGGATAAAACAGTGAAAGATTACAAAAAACTGAAAGGACTGAAAAAAGAGAACCTGCGAGATAATATGTCCAATTTGGAATTGGTTTTGAATATGCTGGCAGAAGCATCCACCACTGAAATCTCGAAAAAACAAAAGCCTAAAGGTTTGGACGCCAATAAAAAAGTTGCTCGTAAAGGCGGTAATGCAGCCAAAAAAGCAAGAGTAGAAATTGAAAAGCAAACAGGTGAATCAATTGTTACTTCTAAGAATGCAAAAAATCTTTTAAATAAACCCAATAATAAAGAGATTGAGAATGAAAAATAATTGGGAAATTAAGAAATTGAAAGAAATTGCAAAAATTAATTATGGTTACACAGAAAAAGCAATATTTGAGAATATTGGACCAAAATTTTTAAGAATCACAGATATTCAAAATAATAGTGTTGATTGGGAAAAAGTACCTTATTGTAAGTGTAACGATATTGATTTACAAAAATACAAATTAGAAGAATCTGATATTGTCTTTGCGAGAACTGGTGCTACAACAGGTAAAAGTTATTTACTCAAAAATCCTCCGAAAACTGTTTTTGCATCATATTTAATAAGACTTAAATTAATTTCTAAAAAGAATTTTTCCCCAGAATATGTTGCATATTATTTTCAAACTAAGTTATATTGGGATAAAATTAATAAAGGAATTTCTGGTAGTGCACAAGGTGGTTTTAATGCTACAAAATTGGGTGAGCTAATTTTCCCCATCCCACTACTCCCCGAGCAAAAATGCATCGTTGCAATTCTAGATAAAGCATTTTCCTCAATAGATAAAGCAAAACAAAATGCTTTGGATAACCTGAAAAATGCGAAAGAACTTTTTGAGAGTTATTTGCAGATTATTTTTGAGAACAAAGGTGATGATTGGGTTGAGAAGAAGTTGGGAGAATGTTTTAAATTAAAAAGTGGTGATGGCTTAACACAAAAAAATATGATTCGTGGAAATTATAAAGTATTCGGTGGAAACGGAGTTGCTGGTTTGCATAATAATTATAATTTAAGTGGAGAAAATGTAATTGTTGGCAGAGTTGGTGCTTTATGTGGAAATGTTCGACACATCAAAGAAAAAATTTGGCTTACTGATAATGCTTTCAAAATAATTAACTATAAATCAGAATTCGATTTTTCATTTCTTGAATATTTATTAAATTTTATGACTTTGAGAAGATTTGCAAGACAAGCCGCTCAACCAGTTATATCAAATTCATCTTTAAAAAATGTTGTGTTGAATTTTCCAAAATCAAAAGAAGAGCAAAAACAAATAGTCCAAAAACTTGATGCACTTTCAACTGAATCCAAAAAATTAGAAAATATTTATCAGCAAAAAATAGAGAATTTGAAAGAGTTGAAAAAGAGCGTTTTGCAGAAGGCGTTTAGAGGAGAGTTGTAAATTATGATAAAAAAAATTAACCTAAATAAAGTTGCCAGTTATAAATCGCCAACTTATGTAGAAACGGAAAAGAAAATTAATTTAATCTATGGATTAAATGGAACAGGAAAAAGTATACTTTCAAATTATTTATATGACAAAGATAATTACGAATATAAAGACTGTTCTATTGAAGGATTGAATGAAGAAGACATACTTGTATATAATCAAAAGTTTATACAGGATTATTTCTTTGAAGATGAACAGTTGAAAGGGATTTTTACTCTTTCCAAAGAAAACAAAGATGCTGAGAAAAAAATTAGAGATGCAGAAAAGATTATAAGTGATTTAGAAAAGAAAAATGAAAACAATGCCACTGTATTAACAGATATGAAAAAAGTTTTTGATAAAAAGAAAGAAAGCTCTGAAAAAACAATATGGAAGATAAAAACAGATTATACAGGTGGTGATAGAATATTCGAATATTGTTTAGAAAATCTAAAAGGTAATAAATCTAAATTGTCTGATTATATCTCAGCTATTTATAAACCAGACACTAAGCCTAATAAGACAATAACTGAGTTAAAAAAAGAAATTAATGATGTTCAAGGTGAAAATGTTCAGAAAATAGACCAAGTTGTAAGCATTAATTTTACTCAACAAAATATTGAAACAAATATATTATTTGAAAAAGAAATTGTAGGAAATAAGAATAGCACTATTGCTAATTTGATAACTAAATTAAATAACTCAAATTGGGTAAATGATGGTATTAAATATCTACCACAAGAAATTGAAACAGAATCTGAGACTTGCCCATTTTGCCAACAAAAAACAATAACTAAGGAATTTATTAATAGTATAAATGATTTTTTCAATAAATCTTATCAAGAAGATTTAAATAAATTAGAAGAACTTCTTACAGAATATAATAATGCAATAAAACTCTTTAAAACAAAAGAAGAATATCTTCAAAATAAAATGTTGATTGAAAAGAAAACGGAATTTGAAGAAAAATATAAAGATGTATTAAAGATTCTTAAAAAGAACTCTAAAAAGATTGAAAGTAAAATTAAAAATCCAAGTCAAAAGATAGAGTTAGCAGATTCAATAAAAACTATTGATGAATTTAATAATTTTGTTAAAAGAATAAACAAAGATATTGATAGTTTCAATTTAAAAATAGATAATAAAAAAGATACATTAACTAAAATAAAAGGTGTGTTCTGGGATATTATGAGATGGGAATATGACCAAACAATATCTATATTTAAAATAGAAAAATCTACTTATAATAAAAAAACTTTTGATACAGAAAAGAGCACAAGGGAGAACAATGGAGTAATTACAGCTCAAAAAGAAATAATTGAAGAACAACAAAAACAAACTGTTAATATTGATGAAGCTATTGAAAATATTAATGGAGGATTAATTGATTTAGGAATTAATGATTTTAATATAATTAAGCATTCAGAAAACTTATACAAAATTCAGAGAGGAGATAATAAAGCTGAAATATTCCAAACCCTTAGTGAGGGTGAAAAAATGATAATTAGCTTTTTGTATTTTATTGAACTTTGTAAAGGAAAAAAAGAAGCTTCAGAAGTGGGGACAAAAAAAATTATTGTAATTGATGATCCTATATCAAGTTTATCACATATATACATATTCAATATTGGACGCTTGATTATGGAAGAATTTCTAAAATCTGATAAATATGAACAAGTCTTTTTATTAACCCATAGTTTATACTTCTTTTATGAGCTGACAGATACAAATCATAAACGAAGAAAAGAGAATCAATGTTTATTCAGAATAATAAAAAATTCGGAAGGTAGTCAGATTACTTCAATGAAATATGAAGAAATACAAAATGATTATCAAGCATATTGGTCAATTATAAAAGACAATGCTCAGCCAACAGCTCTTATTGCTAATAGTATGAGAAATATTGTCGAATATTTTTTCAATTTTATTGAAAAGTCTGATTTAAGTAATGTATTCCAGAAAAAGAGTTTACAAAATCCAAAATATCAATCTTTCAATAGATATATAAACAGAGAATCCCATTCATTGGGTCAGAATATATTTGATTTTAAAGAATTTAATTATGATATTTTTAAAGAAGCTCTCGGGTTATTGTTTAAAGAAAATGGATACGAAGAGCATTATAAGAAGATGATGAAATGAACGAATCCGAAACAAGAGCAGAACTGATCGACCCAAAACTTAAGAGAAACGGTTGGGGGATTATTGAGAATTCCAGAGTTTTACGAGAATTCCCGATAACAGCAGGCAGAATCCAAACAGGACAGCGAAGAGCAAAGAAATTAATTGCAGATTATGTTCTTGTTTACAAAGGAATCAAGCTTGCAGTTATCGAAGCCAAAAGAGCAGATTTGGAAGTTGGTGAAGGTGTGGCTCAATCAAAATTGTACGCAGAAAAAATGCAATTGGAAACAGCTTATTCCACCAACGGAAAAGAAATCTATGCAATTTGTATGAAAACAGGAAATGAAGAATTGGTTTCCGATTTTCTAACGCCAGAAGAGCTTTGGGAAAAAACTTATTCCGACCAAAATAAGTGGAGAGATAATTTTTCAGCAATTCCGTTTGAGAGCAAAAGCGGAACTTGGCAATTGCGATATTATCAGGAAATTGCCATAAAAAATACACTCGAAGCAATTGCTCAAAATAAAGAACGAATATTGTTAACGCTCGCAACAGGAACAGGAAAAACAGCAATCGCTTTCCAAATAGCTTGGAAGCTTTTCCATACAAGATGGAACTTGAAACGAGACGGTAGCAGAAGACCGAGAATCCTTTTTCTGGCAGACAGAAACATTCTCGCCAATCAGGCATTTAACGCTTTCTCTGCTTTTCCCGATGATGCTATGGTAAGAATCAGACCAAATGAAATCAGAAATCAAGGACGAGTTCCAACAAACGGCAGTATCTTTTTCACAATTTTTCAAACCTTTATGAGCGGATGGGATTCGGAAGGTAATCCTGTTCCCTACTTCGGGGAATATCCAAAAGACTATTTTGACTTCATAATTATTGATGAGTGTCATCGTGGTGGAGCAAACGACGAAGGAAATTGGCGTGGAATTTTAGACTATTTTTCTCCTGCTGTCCAATTGGGTCTGACGGCAACACCAAAGCGGAAAGACAATATTGATACTTACAAATATTTCGGAGAACCTGTTTATGTTTATTCTCTCAAAGAAGGCATCAATGACGGCTTTCTGACTCCTTTCAAAGTAAAACGGATAAAGACAACGCTGGATGATTACATTTATACAAGTGACGATAATATCATTGAAGGTGAAATTGAAGAAGGCAAACTTTATGAAGAAGCAGATTTCAATAAAATAATTGAGATCAAAGAACGAGAATCAAAACGAGTTAAAATATTTTTGGATGAAGCTAACCCGAATGACAAAACAATTATTTTTTGTGCCACTCAAGTTCACGCCGCAGCAGTTCGAGATTTGGTAAATCAATTTAAGAAGAATAAAGACCCGTTTTATTGCGTTCGAGTTACAGCCAACGATGGTGAAATCGGAGAGCAATATTTACGGGAATTCCAAGATAATGAAAAGCTGATTCCAACAATTCTGACGACTTCTCAAAAGCTTTCAACAGGCGTGGATGCTAGAAATATTCGCAATATTGTTTTGATGAGACCTGTTAATCAGATAATTGAATTCAAACAAATTGTCGGTCGCGGAACACGGCTTTTTGACGGAAAAGAATTTTTCACAATTTATGATTTTGTAGATGCGTATCAGCGGTTTTCTGATCCTGAATGGGATGGAGAACCAATAATTGATCCTTGCCCGATTTGCGGTGAAATTCCTTGTATTTGCGAGAAAGAAGATCCAAAACCTTGTCCGATTTGTGGTGAGCTACCTTGCATTTGCGAAAAAGAACAGCGTGAACCTTGTCCTAAATGTGGTCAACGACCTTGCATTTGTATAAGGAAAGTTAAGATCAAATTGAAAGACGGCAAAGAGCGGGAAATTCAACATATGATCGCAACCTCTTTTTGGAGTACTGACGGCAAACCGATTTCAGCTGAAGAATTTCTACATAATTTATTCGGTGTGCTCCCTGAATTCTTTAAAAGTGAAGAAGAACTACGAACTATTTGGAGTAATCCGATTACCAGAAGAACATTACTGGAAAAATTGGATGAAGCAGGTTTTGGTAGAGAGCAGTTAAACACGCTAAGAAAATTGATCGATGCAGAAAAGAGTGATTTATTTGATGTTCTGGAATATGTTTTCAACAGCGATATAAAGCCGATCAGCAGAGAGGAAAGAGTCGCTGTTTCAGAAGCAACAATTTTTGCAATGCTCAACGATAAACAAAAAGAGTTTATTGAATTCGTTCTCAGTAAATATATCGAAACAGGCGTGAGCGAACTTGATCAGGATAAATTACCAATCTTACTTACTAATAAATATCAATCACTCGAAGACGCAAAAGAGATTTTGGGAAGCGTTGCTAAAATAAGTTCTCTGTTCATCGAGTTTCAAAAGTATTTGTATCAGAAGGAAGTAGCTTGATAATTTGAGTGTTTTTCTTGAAGAGATTGGGCTTAACAAACAGCTCCACAGCCAAGCAGGAAGAGCAAGTGAAAGAGCGTGGCAGCAGCCAAACATTATATCGCATCAGAAAATTTATAAAGATTGATGTTAAAATTTATAATTTAAAGATTGTATTCTAAAATTAAGATAAAATTATAATTGGAGGTTATTATGAAATTAAGAATCTTGAAATTTACTTTTTGCTTTTTATTTTTCAATTTACTTTGGGCACAGGATACATGGATA
>Ga0222701_1000779_pt1 | contig 10447 bp, 12 predicted proteins | sample AntAcemetage1502_FD_179825 | JGI IMG/M metagenome (GOLD analysis project Ga0222701, IMG submission 179825) | Saline water microbial communities from Ace Lake, Antarctica - #1502 | ecosystem: Environmental > Aquatic > Non-marine Saline and Alkaline > Saline | place: Antarctica: Ace Lake... | reverse complement strand
ATAGAATTGGAAGTTCAAAGGAGAAAAAAATGAAAAAAGAAGAAAAAGGTATGAAGAAAATGATTGCAAAAGATGGAAAATTATTTGATATAGATAACATAAAAAAACCATCTAAATCGCATCAAGTAGAAATAATAATATCTAAGACCAAGCGGCAAACGTCGTAGAATGATTGCAGATTTGGATGATTACTACGCGAAAAAATCAAAAAATCTTGTAATCAGTTGTGAACTGCCGCCTACTAATAAAGTTGCTTTCTCAATCAGAAAGATAGACGAATCGGTTGGATGTGAAAACATGCATATTTATCCGAACAATACAAATGAACCAGAATATGGAAATAACATCTTGAGAAAACTGATTGACGAGTATGGGGATTGATAAACATTGAGGAGAGAAAATAAGGAAGTTTAAAGGAAGTGATTAAATGAAAGGTTTAATAATAGTGTTTTTGGAGGAGAGTCTATGAAAGTCGATGGTGTGGACATTGAAAAATTTGAAAAAATGTTGGAAGGTTTTAAGAAATTTAAAACAAAACTTTACAGACATTCAACAGAACCTCTTTTTGTACAAACAGGTGAAGGAAGAGCATTTCTCATACGTAATTGTAAAAATCATATGAGCAAAAACATTGAATTGATACCAATGACGGGGAAGGAACTGAAAGAATATTATAAGGATATTGTCATTGAAAATATTCTAGGCAAAGATAAGGGTTCAAAAATAAATAATTCATATTGCGGATCCAACGGTGGACGTGCATAAATCAAAAAATAAGCAGTCCTATGTATATGACATTAACCCCGCATAGTTCGTTGCTTTATGACGTGTTTCTGCCAATCCTCAGGCATATAAAAAGGTATATAGGTGGATATGGTCCGCTCCTATTGCATGCTTTCTTTAAGTTTTTTCCATTGTTTGTCTTTTTTCTTTTTTTCTTTTGCTTTTTGTTCTGGTGTTTTTAATTCTTCATCCAGTATTATGTCAGTTTGGGCATAAGCTCTAGTAAGTTCTTCTTCATAATGATTTTCAGTCTCATGTATTCGTTTCCTTAAATTGTTTACGATTTTGTACAATTTATCCATTTCTACCTGGTGTTGTGTTTCCTGGTTTTGTATCTTAGTGGCTTGAGTACCAATAGTGATGTTCATCGACTGTTGCCTTTCTTCAAGTTTTGATGTAATCCCACTTACTAAATCAATGTCAGTATACACCAGAAGTCGGGCAACGCCCTTTTTGTAACCTTCTTCTAGTTCGTCAGTAGTAAATCTTCTATAAGAGTTAGTTAGATACCCTTCATGTCCCATCAGTGTCTCAGGGATATCTGGGTTACCACATCCAATCGATAATTGCGTCCTAAAAAACTTTCGTAGGGTATGCGGATGATATTTATGAATTTTATTTTTTGTATTCTGGTCACGTTCATTATATGGTGGCCCTGAACGCTCTAACATCGAGTTCCATATATTTCGTGCCGTATCTTCTGCAATGGGAAATATCCTTTCGTCATTTTCGGATTTGTCTTTGTAAAGGCATTTCTTTGTTTTGTTAATACTTCTCTTTAAGAATTTTGGGCGGTCTTTCTCCCACTCGATAAGAACATCTTTTGCTTCATCGGAAATAAAGGTGATGCGAGGTTTTCCATTCTTTGTTATCTTACCTGGAAGTTCCAGTCTTACAGGATTACGTTCCAATTTAATGTTGTTCCATGTCAATCCTACCACTTCATCGATGCGCATCCCGCTTGATGCCATGACTAAGAATAGTGCTCGGCTACGACAGTCTCCTCTCTGAAGAATTTTTTTTATATCTTTTGTGGTTGGTATATAATCCAATGTTTGAACGCCAGTACCCCAACCATATTTCTTTAAATCTTTCCAAAAATATTTACTTAATAAAACATTGTTTCTTTCTACAAATCCCCTAACCGCTGAGAGTTTGGTTCTACGAGATAATGGGGCATGACCTACCAAAGACTTTGCAAATTTTTCCAAATCTGCCTCATACTCTCTATTTTGTTGAAAATATGCATGGGGCTTTACCCCCACGACATTAAAAAATTGTTTTAAGCTAATCCGATACTGTTTCCTTGTACCTAATGTTTTTTGCATTTCAACATATTTTTCCGCACTAATATTTTTAATAGGGTGTGGTAATGCAAAATCAGTATGAAAATTTATCTACCAATTGTGAATAATAGGAAATTTAGTTTTCACATGCATAAAATGTTGAGATAAATCATTTAAAGAGAGATTTAGTTATTGGCATTATGAGAATTGCACATATATCAGATATTCACTGTAATTTTGGTAGTGATTTTAATGAGAAAATGTTTGACCGTGCTGTAAAACTTTTAAACAAGGTTGGCGCTGATTTAATTTTTGTTTCAGGAGATATAACCACAGAAGGACTTCTTACAGAATACGAACTTGCAAAAGAGAAATTAAAAAAGATAACCGGTGAGATAATATTGGTTCCTGGTAATCATGATGAAAGAAACCTTGGATACAAGCTTTTCCCTGAGTTTTTTGGCGAATCAAGTTTTATTCATACATACAAAGATCTAAGTTTTGTTGGACTTTCGTCAAGTGAACCTGATAAGGATGATGGGCGGCTTGGCAGAGAACGTCACAAGCTAATTGAAGAGGGTGTTTCATTGGAAAAGCCGTTAACGGTTGTTGGTTTTCATCATCACTTGATCCCGGTACCCAATTCAGGCAGGGAGAAAAACATTATTGAGGATGCTGGTGAAACTCTTGACATTATTTTGAAAAATGAAATTCCACTTGTTTTAATGGGTCACAGACATGTGCCATACGGGGTCAAAATTCACAAAACGTTGTTAGTTAATGCAGGTACTTTTTCTTGTAATAGAACCAGGGCACATTTTGGCAATACATTCAACATAATAGATATAAAAAGTGATAGTATCACGGTTACAATGGTTGATATACTGAAGCAAAAACAGGAAAAGACAATTCAGTTTAATCTAAACGATGGGCGTTGTGTGAATAGGAACTACAATACAAATGAAAAGATATAGATAAGAAATGTTGAAAGTTGTTGCGTCATCGGAATTTTTTTATGTTTGATGGCTATAATATGAACTAAAAGTAGGTGAAGTAATGGAAGATAAAAGGGGCCTTTCCAGAGAGATGGTGACCGATGATCTTAGGGAAAAATCGCCATTTGGCCAATTAGTGGAACACATGGAAAAAGTACGTGAATGTATAGATTTACTTAGAGATGGCTTGATTAGCTATTATGCAGGTGATTACAAAAATTTTTCAAATATTACAAAGAAAATATCAGAAATTGAACACGAGGCAGATTTGATTAAAAGCAACATCAGAAATCATCTTCCTTCTGCCATTTTTATGCCTGTCGATAAAGGTAAATTTATGATGGCGTTGCGAGAACAGGATAAGATTCTCGATCGCGCGGAAAACATTGCATTTATGCTTGATATGCGCCATACTAAAATTCCAAAAAAACTGCAGGAAGTATTCATCGAGCATGCAAAGTTGGTTATTAGGGCCGTAGGTGCCATGGAAGATGCGGTTGAGAACACTAAGACTCTAGTCGAGACAAGATTTGTAAAACGTGGTAGGGGGCAAACCAAGGAGTTTATCTACAAAGTTCATCGTTTGGAGTGGGAAGCAGATAGGAAGAAAATTGAGATGAATCGGGGTATTTATAAGCTTGAGAAGAAGCTTGATCCTATGGATATCTATCATCTGTTAAAGATTGCTGATTGGGTAGATGATATTGCCGATCATGCGGAAAATGTTGTTGATTGGTTAAGAGCGATGATGGCAAAATAATTTTTTATTCATACAGTTTTACAGCATTAACGTTGAGAGGCAGTTTCATTGAACTTGCAATGGCATCACATTTTGTTCTTAGTAGATATGCAATAGGGTGGTAATTTGTTTCTGAAAAAGATTCGTAATTGGCCATTCCTTTGCAAATTATCAAATCGGTCTGTTTTAATGCTTCTTTAAGATTCGATGGAAGTTTTTCAAAGTCGACGCCAACGGCAAAACAACCCGTCGTAAGAATTTCATCAACTACGTCTTTGAAATTTAATTCCTTTGCGTCTTCTAGTGTAGCATCGCTAAGTATAGGTTTACCCTTCACAACAAGCGTTAGAGCAATATCTGGATTGTACTTTTTTAGCTCCCGGCACAATATTTTATCAAAAACAATTTCACCACAGTTGTCTGTAAATAACAGTACGTTTCTTGATTTTTTTAATAAATCCTTCACTCTTTCTGTATTGTCATAACCAAGCCCCTCCGGTATTGTTCTTTCAAAAACCTCATTGAGCATGTCAGGATGGGAACTGGCGCCATCAATTCCAAAATCCATATTATTCCCAGCGATTGAACATATTATACTCGTCTTCAATGGGTCCTCGGATTCCTTTATGAGTTTCTCGACTTGTGGAATGAGTGATATTGCAACTTTGTTGCTCTGATGTTTTAACTCTCTGTATGGATCGTTGTCACCAAGGGTTTCATACACGAGTTTGTGTACTTTTGTTGCAATTGTTGCACTACATTTAGTAGGGTCATACAATTCAGAAAGGGCCATACATGCATTACGTATTGTCCTGGTCTTTGTTCTAGTATCATTAGTGCTTTGTTCTGCTTCAAAGATAATACGTTTCAATAGGCAAGGTACACATTGTGTTTGGATTTTCATACAAAACTTCCGAAACAGCATATGTTATTATAGTCTTACGACACTGATTGGTCAAAAAATGAAATATAAAGTTACCTTTTTAAGTAACGATGTATTTTATATCTTCGGTCGAGAGAGAAGAAGATGGGTTCTTACAGGAGAAAAGTGCATAAGAAGAAATCTGTGGACTTATTTCATGAAAAGGGTTTAGAGGACATGATAAAAGATGAAGTGGATTTTTTCTATAAAGGTGAAGAGGAACCAGATGGTATTATATTAGATCTGGAGTATCCTCTTATGTTGGATGAGCCAGATATTGTTAGAGAGTTGAAAGAAGAGGAACGACTTGGAAAACTTCAGACCTTGGTGACAGATATTCAAGAAGAGGAGAAGCAACATTCTGCGTCAACGTTGCCAGAACGCCTAGATACGTTTGAAGAAATTGAAGGTGTATCAGAAAAGGTAAAAATTGCAAGTTATGAAGATGCCCTTGCCCTTGCTAAAAAGGCATTAGATGAAGTAAGTAAAGGTTGAAATGTAACATCAAGGCTAACTGCGATACAACTCTAAGTTTACGTTCTCTGTTTGAGCATATATAAAAATATATATTTTTCAGACTAGTTTTTTCTAATTCCCCTAAGCAACAAATTCAAATGTTTATAGCTCCTTGTGGAGATATGCTCCATCATCTCTAAAACCAAGGGGTCTATAGTATTCTTTAACCCCGACACCGCTTAGGACGAACAACTGTTTTTTATCAAACTCTTCAAGGCATATATGTTCTGCCTCTCCAATAAGCTTTTTTCCAAATCCTTTATGTTGCCAACCCTTCTTTCCCTTCTTGCCGAGAGGAAGTTCCCTTCCCACCACTTTTAACTCCCTTATTATCATACAAGGAGTTCTTAGAAGCTCACGACGATGAGGTTGAGCAACATTGCGCAATCTGAGATAACCAATAATTCCATCGTTTTTTTGATCCACAAGAGAAATGAATATCTCTTCTCCGTTGCTTGCATCATAATGATAGATATCAAAACCAATATTATCTTCATCAATCTCTATTTTTTCCTTTAGAGATTTGTGGCCGATTTCCCTGCATCTAATACATCTGCAGACCTTGCCATGTTTTCTCATCTCAGCTTCTACCATCTGACGTAAATTGCTTTTGTTAACGCCTGCACTGATATATGGTGCAGGAATATCTCGTTGAATTCTTTGTATGCGGACCCATTCTGGAACATATTCCTTCATCTTTGCTATACTCTTTGATGCTTCTGTGTTACTTAACGGTTCATAGTTGCCAGATTTCCACATGTCATAGAGTCTGGTTCCTTTGATTACCAATGTTGGATAGATTTTAATCATATCAGGTTTAAAATCTGGATTTTCAAAAATTGTTTTAAAAGAATCGATATCACGTTTTGTATCTGAACCAGGTAGGCCTGGCATAATGTGGTGGCATACTTTAAACCCGCAGTCTTTTGCAATGCGGGTGGCAGATATGGAATCCGTGACCGTATGCCCGCGATTCATACTATACAAAACATCGTCAAATGCTGTCTGTACGCCAAGTTCAATGCGAGTTGCACCAAGGTCCAATGCTTGATCGGCATGTTGCAATCTAAACCAATCTGGGCGGGTTTCAACGGTAAGTCCTATGCAACGTGATGGTGCACTTTCGTTTTTCTTTTTCGCTGATTCCAATGAAGAAGAATGTTTTTTGTTTAACGCATCGAAACATCTTTTGACGAACCATTTCTGATAACTAGGCAGTCTAGCTGTGAATGTCCCTCCCATCAAGATAAGGTCGATTTTATCTGTGGAATGGCCAATTGCGTTCAACTGCTCAATCCTACTTTTTGTTTGCATAAATGGATCAAAATCATTTATTATCGCCCGCATGGCTGCTGGTTCGTATCCTGTATAACTTTGAGGAGTATTGTTTTCAGGACCTCCTGGACAAGGGATGCATTTTCCATGGGGGCATTTTTCAGGTGAAGTCATCACTGCCACAATTGCAACGCCAGATATTGTTCTCATAGGTTTTTTGCGAAGAACGGCAACAGCTGTTTCCCTTTTTGCTTCCGAAAAATCAGAGGGCAGATGGGCCAGTATCTCGCTGTCTTGGGGGATGTTATTGATCTTGTATTTTTTGCATAGTTTGATCTTGGCTTTATGTAGCTCTTCTTTAGACTGAATCTTTTTGGAGAGAATAAGATCAATAATTTCAGAGTAGAAGGGCATTTAAAAGTGCCATCACGTCAATGGATAAAAATCTTTGTTATCCTTGTGTTTAACAGTAGCGTTTGGATAGTTTTATTAACAAGTTAATATTGTAAGCCAGAGGAGACGAAGAGTTTGGATATAATAAAAACAGATAACCTTACAAAAAATTTTAACGATCTCACTGCAGTTGATAATATATCATTCTCTGTAAAAAAAGGGGAAATCTTTGGATTTCTTGGGCCAAATGGGGCAGGTAAAACTACAACAATAAAGATGCTAACGACTCTGTTACACCCAACAAATGGTTCTGCGAAAATTTCTGATTTTAATATCGTTAAGGATAGAGACAAGGTAAGAAAAAATATTGGAGTTGTTTTTCAAGAACCTGCTCTGGATACAGAACTTACAGGAGAAGAAAACCTTGACTACCATGCAAGGATGTATGGCATTGGTAGGGATAAAAGAAAGACCAGAATAGAGGATGTTTTGCACCTTGTTGATCTCGAAGATAAAAAAGATGTGTTTGTGAAAAACTATTCTGGTGGAATGAAAAGAAGGCTGGAGATTGCTAGGGGTCTGATGCATTATCCAAATGTTTTGTTTTTAGATGAACCTACACTTGGCCTAGATGCACAGACAAGAAGGGCAATTTGGGAATACATAAAGAAAATGAATAAAGAGGAAGGAACTACCATTTTTTTGACGACTCATTACATGGATGAAGCCGATTATCTGTGTGATAGAGTGGGTATTATTGATCATGGTAAAATTCTTGTTATTGATTCCATTGAAAACCTAAAGAATTCTGTAGGAAATGATGTTATAACTCTCTCGTGTTCAGATTTAGATGGTCTAATTAAAAGGCTGGAAAAGGAAGATTGGATTGAAAATATTGAACGGCACGAATCTCTTTTGACGCTAGGTGTTAAAAAGGGCGATGAGAAAATCCCCGTTATAATTGAAATATCTCAATCCCAAAATATCCAGATTAAATCGATTAGCGTGAGAAAGCCAACTCTTGATGATGTATTTCTTCATTTTACTGGCAGAAACATTCGTAACCAAGAGACGGCAGATATGAAAATTCCTCCAAGATTCCGTAGCAGGGGGGGATAAGTTATGAAGACTGCAGAATTTCAGGCTATCTATGTCATGTGGTTACGTCAGATGAAACGTTTTATCCGTTCTAAAAGTAGACTTGTTTCAACTGTTGTTCAGCCTTTGTTTTTTCTTCTTATACTAGGGGGTGGTTTTAGGGTTGCAATATTTGAAGGTGTAGATGATTACTTGTCTTTTCTTGCACCCGGGATTGTCACAATGGCAATTTTGTTTTCTTCAATGTTTACTGGTATTTCAGTATTATGGGATAAACAATTTGGATTCCTGCAGGAGGTCTTAGTAGCCCCAATTAGCCGTTTTTCAATTATCATTGGACGAACACTTGGCGGTGCGACAGTGGCATTAATTCAGGGAGTTATAATTTTGCTAATTTCGCTAGGCCTTGGTGTTAAGATATCTGGAGTTTTTGGCTTATTGTTAACATTGGTTTTTATGATCCTTATAGCTTTCACGGCAGTTGGATTTGGGCTTGTAATTGCTTCAAAAATGGAGGATTTTCAAGGTTTTCAGCTCATAATGAGTCTTCTAATTATGCCTCTTTTGTTTTTATCATCGGCATTTTTCCCTGTTACTGCCAACCCAACTATGAAAACAATAGCTATATTTAATCCATTATTTTATATGGTTGATGGTCTGCGTGGCAGTCTAGTAGTTGGTGTGGCTACTGTAAATCATCCTTTGTTGGATCTTTTGGTTGTTGTAGTGATGTGTATTATTATGATGGGTGCAGGAAGCTATCTATTTAGCAAAAGTGAAGTATAAACTTTTAACAAGACTTTTGCACTTTTTAGAATTTTATAGAGGATTAGGGTAAATTATTTTGTTATTTTCTCCTTATTATATCATAATTTGATGTTTATTGATAATTGAATGTCTTATTATTGATATAACAATTATAATGATGGTCTTATTATATTAAAAATATTAGTTGCCAACTCAAAATCGATAATAAATAATATAATATATGCAATGGATGCCAATAAAACACTCCCAGTTTCTTCTAAAATTAGTTCCAAAACAGGGATTAAACAAAATGCTGGCACACCAAATGAAATCACAAGTGCTAGCAATAATGCAAGTACTGGCGGTAATACAGAAGAACCTACTAAGGCAATCGTATATAGGATTACAGGAATGATGATTCCTTGAATTATTATTGTTAATAAAAGCCCCGAGTTGAGAAATTGAGTTATATATGCTTTTTGCTCTTCATTCAAATCTGAAGTTTCAAGCCCCAGCAACATTTTTTCTCGAAGTTCATGAATATTTATATTATGGAGTTCTTCACGTAATTCTCTGATGTTAATATTTTTTATATTATTTCTTAATGTTTGAATGTCTATTTTTTTATTTTGAATTTCATTCATTAAATAAGATTCATTTGCATCGGCAACAGTTTGGTATTCAACTGCTGAAACATTTGGTATCATTAGCATTAAAAAACAAGCCAAAAGACTTCCGATTATCAATGTTTTTTTCATTTTATATCCCTTAAAATCAATTTAATCAATAGATGTATATGTTAATAAGTTTTCCCCTAAATTCTATGAGACAAATGATGAAAACTGCAAAAGTTTTGTTTTAAAATTGTTTGAAGAGAACAAAAAAACCTTTAGATATCTTGCTAGGTATATGATATCAAACTTTTCAAATGAAATAACATATAGAAAACTAAAAGATGTAGTATCAATAAAAAATGATCATACAATAAAAAAATATGTAGATTACCTCTCTACATCCTACCTTACTTTTATCCTTGAACGATTCTCATTTAAACTAAAAAACCAAACAATAGCACCTAAAAAAATATACTGCACAGACACAGGGATGATAAACTCAATTGCCTTTAGATTTTCAGAAAACTCTGGTAAAATGCTGGAAAACCTTGTTGCAATAGAACTGCTAAGGAGAAAATCATATTGGCAAACAGATTTAGAGTCATATTACTGGAAGGACCATCAGCAACGCGAAGTTGATTTTGTTTTAAAAAACGGTCCAAAAATAGAAAAACTAATACAAGTAAACTATACCTCAGGAAAAGATGAAATAGACAAACGAGAGACAGAATCGCTGATCATGGCAAGTAAAGCATTAAAATGCAAAAACCTTCTTTTAATCACTTTTGACTATGATGATGAAATAACCATAGATAATATCGAGATAAGATGTATGCTTATTTGGAAATGGTTGTTAGAATGAAAACTATTACCACGAAGCAGCATCTCCATAAACAAAGTTAAAAAAGATGACGCTTGTGGCAGTCAAAACTTGGTGTCGGAAAAGATCGGTCTATTTCTTTTTCACTTTCTTCCCAAATGATTGGATGAAAACTGCAAAAGTCTTGAATAATATTATTGGTAAAATCCCAGATTAAGAAAAAACGTTATCCATAATTCATTGTTGCAGGTTTAAATAA
>Ga0222701_1000777_pt1 | contig 10462 bp, 10 predicted proteins | sample AntAcemetage1502_FD_179825 | JGI IMG/M metagenome (GOLD analysis project Ga0222701, IMG submission 179825) | Saline water microbial communities from Ace Lake, Antarctica - #1502 | ecosystem: Environmental > Aquatic > Non-marine Saline and Alkaline > Saline | place: Antarctica: Ace Lake... | reverse complement strand
TGGCAAGACTACTACCTTAAGAATGGTTGCCGGGTTTGAGCAGCCAGATAAAGGGACTATTTTTCTTGGGGAAGAAAATGTAACAAATTTGTTGGCAAATAAACGGAACATTGGTTTTGTTTTTCAAAATTACGCCCTTTTCCCCCATCTTTCTATTTATGAAAATGTTGCTTATGGCTTGAAAGTCCAAAAAATTCCTCCGCAAGAAGAAAAACAGCGAGTTAATGAAATTTTAGCGATGGTGGGTTTAATCGGATATGAAGCTCAGTTTCCCCATCAGGTTTCCGGTGGAGAGCAGCAACGGGTAGCCCTTGCCCGGGCAATTGTTATTAGACCAAAAGTTCTTTTATTGGATGAACCTTTATCGAATTTAGATGCAAAATTACGAGTGCATACTCGGAGCGAAATAAGACGCCTGCAACAATCTCTAAATATGACTTCTATTTATGTAACTCACGATCAAGAGGAAGCAATGGCCATATCTGACCGTATCGCCATTATGAATAAAGGGAAGATAATACAGGTAGGAACGGCAGAAGAGTTATATTTTCAACCGAATTCAGAATTTGTAGCCAAGTTTATTGGCAGAATTAATACTCTTCCTGCAGAAGTGCAAGAAGTGGACAGTGGTTTTGTTATAGTGAAAATATTTAATCATGCTTACAAAATTCCTACCACCTCAGACGGTATTAAGCCCCAACAAAAAATAAATGTTTTTATAAGACCCGAATTTATCCAGTTATCTAAAAAAGTAGAAGAAAACGAATTAAAGGGCATTATTACCGAAAAAGTCTTTTTGGGGGAGAAGGTCGAATTCACCGTAGATGTTTACGGATGTACATTAAATATTACCTCTTACAATGCCGTTGAATATGCAAAATATCTATTAAATCAAGAAGTGGGGATATGCTTGCCTGGAAAAGAACTAAAATTTTTTAAAAAGAAGGGAGATTAAAAATGAAAAGAAGGATTTTTATTTTTCTCGTCTGCCTGTTTTTTTCGCTAAATACATTCTATGGCTTTTCGGCAGCTGCCAGCCAACAAACCGAGTCCAATGAATATCATGGGGCAGATTCAACTTTTAAAGTAAACGGAATTTCCATATTTTGGGCTATCCTTAAGGGATCCGAAGAAAGCAATTCCTGGGTACACGTTAAAATAATTTATCAGGAAGACAATGTAAAACAGTTTCGTACTTTTAGCTTAATTGCTTCTCATCCTTTTTCAAATTCAGAGGAATGGATAATTAAAGGGGAAAAATTAAATAAGGAAAACACCGTCAAATTAAATCGAGAATCATTTAAAGAGATGACAGCAAGAAGATTTTTATTTTATCAAAATGAAAAGATAGAAGATTATAAGAACGAAAAGCCCGATATGATAGTTTATTATTTAAGCGTTCCTGACACCGCACCTGAATTTCTTACTTTGGAAAAACTTGAAGCTTACTTTAAAGACGCAGAAAAAAGACTCGAGAAAGTGGAGTCTACCATAAAAAAACAGGAATAGCACTATCTCCAAATTAAATTTTTTATTTTGTTCATTATATGTCCTTTTATCAAAGAAGGTATAGCAAAAACGTAAAATGAAAACCCTGATGGGGATTCAGGCCACCGCAATTACCGGCTAAAAAACTTCTATTGTCTGAAAAAGATTAAATACAATCGGACTCCCCGCAATTATCAAAAAACACGGAGAGGGTGCAAATTAAAATGGAATTTGAAACAAGATGTTCACTTGTTTTTTATATCTTATCGAAATATCGCTTTAGATTCTGGACTGTAAAAGATATTGTAAAATATCAAGAAAAAAAAGCTAAAGAAGTTGTAAGGCACGCTGTCGAGCATTCAAGATTCTTTAAAGAACATTACGATAAGCATGATATAAATAAATTTTCATCTTTGCCGATAGTCAATAAAAGAATAATGATGGACAATTTAACCGAATATAATACCTTAGGATTGAACAAGGATGATTTAATAAATTTTGCCCTGAATGTTGAAAAAAACCAGGGACTTCTCCACAAGGTTTAACGGTATTAACATAGGCATGTCTTCCGGAACAAGCGGAAATAAAGGGATTGTGATTACCACAAAGGAAGAAGAGAATTACATCAAGGCAATGTATGCTTCAAGATTGGTTTTGCCAAAAGGAGAAAAAAACTGTGCTTTTATTTTAAGAGTAAATACGCCCGCATTTAACTACAATCAATCAGGAAACAAACTTACTTACATTAACCAGCTGCAACCCATGGGAAAAACCATAGAACAACTTGAAAACCTAAATCCAAATATTGTGTCTGCCCCGCCAAGCATGTTGAAATTACTGGCAGCAGAAGTGCAAGCGGGAAGGCTAAAAATAATCCCGAAATTGGTGTACGCTTATGCTGAAGTTCTGTATCCCGAAGTCAAGGAACATTTAGAAAAAGCCAAGAATATGAAAATAATTTATACTGATAGATTAAAAGAGGGTGTTTATTATGAAAAAAACTAAAACTTATATGGATAAATTAATGGAAAATAAAAAATTTCGCGAGAAATTCAATGAGGAATATCAAAATCTTTGCATTGGAGAAAAAATTGCCAAAATTCGCCATGGAGCAAATTTAACACAAGATGGTCTGGCCAAACGAACACGTACTACTAAATCAGCTATTTCGCGCTATGAAAATTCTGATTATAAAAGTTATAGCATGCCTCTTTTGAATAAAATAGCAGAAGCTTGCGGAACAGTTTTAAAAATTGATTTTGTAAGCAAAAGAACAAAAAAGGCTAAAGGGTTATCAATATTTTAAAATATTGATAACATACATTGTTTTTTATATCTCCCCCATCAAATAAATAAATCAAACTGCTGCCCATTAAAAAAATTCTTCATTAATGTAGGAGCGGGCTTAAATAAGCTTAGGAAGCACGTCTTATTGATAGATTTAGATCCACAGACACATTAAATAACCTATAGTCTGGGAATACCTGCCCACGAGCTTAAAAATGCTGTTTATGAAATTATAAAAGGTAATTACAAAGCGAAAGAATAATATAGATTGTTCCTGGTCCTCGCTAAAATATTCTTTAATTTATCTTCACAAAATTCTACTATTTGCTCTATTTTTAATTTTCAAAATATCAAAATTATATGTTAGTGTAAACTTTAGTGGGGTATTTAGAAGAAAAAATATGATATATTAATAATTCTTTCTTTCTTTGGTTGGCAATAAGACAAGTAGCAAGAGAAGAATTGTAAAAATATAGAAAAAAAGGTGTAGACTTACCTATATAAACGAAAACCCTTTACAAAAAAGGAGGTAAGCTACACCTATGGATACTATAACCATAACTTTCCCCGAGGTCAAGGTAAATACAGAGACAAAAGATCTAACCTTTGATAACCTAGAAGATATGATCTTTGAAATATCCCAAAGTATAGCTCGCAAGGTTTTTGAAAAAGCCATTACCGATATAGATGATTACCTGCGTATCAAAAGAGAAAGAGGAAAATTAAAGAATACCGGCAAAAGAGAAAAATACTTTCTTACTCGTTTCGGTGATATCCTCTATTCCCGCGCCCGTTACCAAGACAGATGTGGTAGGGCCCGCTACCTCTTAGATGAGGCCTTAGGCATAAGTAAAAATCAACGCATCAGTCTATCTCGAGCCAGGATAGAGTGTTTTCTTTCTACTCTTCCCTCTTATCGGGAGGTAGCAGAGGGAATAAGACTTCTCATCGGTGGTCCCCGCTGTCATGAGGCCATAAGACAATCGGTAATAAAAGAAGGTAGCCTGATCATCGAAAACCAGAAGAAGAAACTAAAACAGATAGAGAATCTAGATTTCCCGGATAAAGAGGCCCCCGATACTGCCTACCTGGAAGCAGATGCTACCTATATTGGCTTACAGCATAGAGGTAAGAAGAAAAAAGAAAAGCTGGAAGTAAAACTGGGTATAGGCTATACCGGTAAAGAAGCCCGCTATTCTACTAGTAAATCCAAAAGACTGAAGGAGAAATTTACCTTGGTCGGTATGGGAAAAGACTTTATGGAAGAATTAAGTCTTTTAGCAGAAGAGAAACTCTCCCTCTCTAAAGCAAAAAATGTTCTCTTCGGAGGAGACGGAGATTCCTGGATCATCTCGGGAGTAGGTGATTACTTCCCTTCGGCTACCTATCTACTCTGTTTTTATCATCTCTTTAAGAGATTAAGAGAAGGTCTAGGAAGAAGGAAAGAAGAACAGAAGGTGATAAAAGATCTGCTGTTATCCAATCAGACCGATAAGGCTTTATCCAAAATAGAGCAGATGATAAGTTCACCCTATGACCAAAAAGAAAAAGATAATCTAGTAAAATTCTATACCTACATATCCCATAATCGCCTGGGGATTAGCAATCAGGTCAAACTTAAAGATAAAGAGGTAGAAAGAACCGGGGCAATAGAATCAAACATAAATAAGGTAATTGCCTCTCGCTTTAAGAAAAGAGGAATGAGTTGGAGTACAAAAGGGGCTCTTAGCCTCCTAAAGATAAAAGAGGCTATCTTAAATGGAGAATGGGATATTTGGTGGGAGGAAGGAAGGAAACAAAATATTAAAGTAGGTAAATACAAACCACCTCTGCCTGCTTCCTATTTTAAGAAAGAAACAGAGACTTCTCCTCTTATCGAGGTAACTATACCTGCTCTTTCCGGACCAGATCGGGGTAAACCTTGGGTAGGTGTTTTACGAAAACTCTCTGAAGCAGGATATTATAATTAATAAATAAAAAATTAAAGAAGGTTGATACCAATATATTATCACAACTTAAATAAAATAAGAACAATCATGCTTATTTATCAAAAACAATAAGCTATAATAAAATAAGGGGTAGGCATACCCAAAATCAGAAGAATTTTTTTCATCAGAAAAAACTACCCCCAAAAGGTTGACACACAGACCATATTCTTAAAAATATTTGCTCTAATGGAACAAATAGAGATATAATTAGAATACTTTTTTAGGTAATATTAAAAAATATTATAATTTTTTAGTTTGATTTTCTTTTTATCCGATAAGTTAAATTATAAACAGCAAATAAGATATATAATATTTTTAAATTCAAGGAATTAAAGCATTGAAAAACTACAAGAAATGGATTAAGAAAAGCAGTCAAGAGATTGCCTTCATTAGCAAAGACCCAATTTTATTTTTGTCTATTTTGCTTATCTTTAGCTCACTGATTATTTTTATTCTTTACCCCCTTTGCAAAGTTATTACCGTAAGTGTTTTTTCAAAAGGCCAATTTTCTTTTATCATTCTTAAAGATGTAATATCTAACTGGTATTTTAGGCAAGGTTTTTATAATAGTATTATTATGGGGACATTGACATCAATAATTGGAGCAGGCATAGGGTTCCTCTTTGCTTTTACCCTGGCACGGACTAACATTCCTTTTAAAAAAGTTTTTCACCTGATTGCTATTATTCCTATCATTTCTCCACCATTTATCGGTGCCATGGCCATAATAATGCTTTTTGGCAATAACGGGCTTATAACATCCGGTCTTTTGGGAATTAATAATTTTAAAATTTATGGTTTCCGCGGGCTTTTATTTGCCCAGGTAATAACATTTTTTCCAGTAGCCTATATTACTCTTCGAGGTGTGTTGGAATCTATTAGTCCTACTTTGGAAGACGCCGCTTTTGACCTTGGGGGTTCGCGCTGGAAGGTTTTTAAGAAAGTGACTTTACCTTTGGCAATTCCCGGCATAGCCAGTGCTATCCTGATACTTTTTGTAGAAACTTTGGCTGATTTTGGGAATCCATTAATTTTAGCCGGAAGTAAATTTCCCATACTCTCCGTTCAAGCTTACCTGCAGATTACCGGGATGTATGATCTCCCCAGTGGAGCTGCTCTGGCATTGATCCTTTTAGTCCCCTCGGTCTCAGTATATTTTTTACAGAAATATTGGGTATCACGTAAAAAATATGTCACAGTTACCGGAAAACCCACCGCGTCCAGTCATAAAGTCGTTAGTCCAGTTGCTAAATGGATTTTATTCGCTTTTTGTTCTTTCCTTGCTTTTATTATTTTGTTAATTTATTTTACTATTTTATGGGGCGCTTTCGCCAAAGTTTGGGGTTTCGACAATTCTTTAACCCTGAACAATTTTAAATATGTTTTTAGCGTAGGATTTGAAGCAGTCACTGATACACTCATTATTGCTGTAACTTCTACCCCCATAGCCGGTATTTTAGGAATGATTATTGCTTTTTTGGTAGTACGGAAAAAATTTCCCGGAAAACGGGAAATGGAATTCACTTCTATGTTAAGTTTTGCAGTGCCAGGGACAGTAATTGGCATTGGATATATCCTGGCATTTAATAACCCCCCATTTGCATTAACCGGTACATTTCTTATCCTTATGTTAAACTTTGTTTTCAGGTATATCCCGGTAGGTATTCAATCGGGAGTAGCTATTCTTCAGCAAGTTGACCCTTGTATTGAAGAGGCAGCTGTTGATTTGGGTGCAGATTCTCAATATACCTTTAAAAAAATAACTCTCCCTCTCATGGTACCAGCTTTTTTTTCCGGATTAATTTACTCTTTTGTCCGGGCAATGACAGCAATTTCTGCAGCCATTTTCTTGGTTTCTGCTCATTGGAATTTAATGACTGTTCAAATTATGTCTCAAGTAGAATCAGGAAGATTGGGGGCGGCCTGTGCTTTTAGCGTAATATTGGTTGGAATTATATTGCTGGCAATTCTAATTATCAGGCTGATTCTTAATTTGTTTTATGGTAGTTTCGGAGGCACCATGCTAAAGATTTAAAGGAGAAAATAATGAGTGTTAAATTAGTGAATATTAGTAAAATATTTAGAGATCAGGAAAATATTCAGAAAAAAGTAGTAGCGGTTAAAGACGTTAACCTGGAGATTAAAGACGGAGAAATGGTAACTTTATTGGGACCTTCGGGTTGTGGAAAAACAACCACTTTAAGAATTGTTTCCGGGTTTGAAACTCCAACCACGGGCGAAGTATGGATATCTGGAAAAATGGTGAATAATATCCCGCCTAACAAGAGAGATACTTCCATGGTTTTCCAAAGCTACGCTATTTTTCCCCATCTTTCTGTTGCTCAGAATGTCGGCTTTGGCTTAGAACTTAAAGGCTGGGGAAAAACTGAAATAGAAAAAGAAGTTAGAAGAATTATGAAAATCATGGAATTTTCAGAATTATATAACCGGAAACCCGAACAATTATCGGGAGGACAACAACAAAGAGTGGCTTTAGCCAGAGCTGTTATAAACAAACCCAGTGTATTGCTCTTTGATGAGCCACTTTCCAATTTAGATGCAAAGCTTAGAGTTCAAATGAGAATGGAAATCAGGAAAATCCAAAAGACTTTTGGTATTACCAGCATATATGTGACTCATGATCAGGAAGAAGCTTTGACCATTTCGGATAGGGTTGTAGTAATGAATGAAGGTAAAATTATGCAGGTAGCAACCCCTATTGAAATTTATTCTTATCCTAAGAATATGTTCGTTGCTGACTTTATCGGACGTGTTAATTTCATCCCCGGCAAAATTATAGAAAAGAAAGAAAAAACTTTACTGGTTAATTTTGGAATTTATCAAAAAGAAATAAAATGCCGCTATGGAGATTTTAAAGTAAACGAAAGTGTTATTATCGTTGTTCGTCCCGAATCGCTAAAAATGTCGCCCGCTAAGAAAAAAGACCCGCATTGTATTCAGGGAGAAATTAGTAAATTAGTTTATCTCGGCCCAACAATTGAGTACGAAATCGAAGTTAAAGAACTTTCTCGAAAAATATTCGCGGTTATCTATAACCCTATCGAGGAAGGATTTTTTAAGGTAGGAGATTTGGTAAATATTGATTTTAAACCTATTGCAGCTCATGTCCTATCGCAAAAAGATAAAGAGTAGTGTATAATAATTAATAATAACATTTTAAATTACTCTCTTCTGCATGCACAAAAATTTACGGAAAAAGCAATCGGTAGACATAGAAAGGAGGATGATTGAAAAGGTAAAATATTTTTTCGAGAATGTAAAAAATTTTAAATAGGAGGATTTGTTAAAAAATGAAAAAATTAATTTTAGTATTTGTATTGATTACTTTATGTGTGTTTGCTTTAAATATTGCTGCTGTGGCAGCTGATAAAGTTGTTATATATGCCAGTGTTGATGAAGGTAATGCCAAAAAAATATTAGATGCCTTTTCTGCTCAAACAGGTGTTACAGCAGAATTTGTCCATTTATCTTCCGGACCGGCTATGGCTAGAATTACCGCTGAAGCGAATAACCCTCAAGCAGATGTCTGGTTAGGAGCTCCAAGTGAAAATCATGTTGTGCTCAAAGAAGAAGGATTAACCATCCCTTATATATCTGCTGCAATGGAAAAATTAGCTCCAAGTTTTAAAGACCCGGATGGTTATTGGCGCTCTTTTTACATGAACCCCATGGCTCTTGCAGTAAATACAGAAGCGCTAGAAAAAGCAGGGGCTGCTAAACCTGCTTCTTGGCAGGATCTCTTAAAGCCGGAATATAAAGATTTAATCCAGATGCCTACTCCTCAATCATCCGGAACAGCTTATGCCATTATTACAACTTTGGTTACTGTAATGGGGGAAGATGAAGCTTTTGAATATATGAAAAAATTAAATCCCAATGTCCAGACTTATACTTCTTCCGGAACCGGTCCTTCTAAAGGAGTTGCAGTAGGCCAGGCAGCTATCGGTATACAATTTACTCCTGCTTTTTTTGAATTTATCGACCAGGGATACCCCTTGGAAGTAATTTTCCCATCCGAGGGTGTTGGATTCGAAGCGCCTGCAGTTTCAATCATCAAAGGTGCAAAAAATATAGAATCTGCAAAAATATTAATTGACTGGTTAATTTCTAAAGATGGTCAAGACGTGTTATCCAAAGAGAAGACCTACTTCTATCCTGTTCTACCGGAAGCGGAACTGTCAAAAGGAATGCCGGCATTTTCTGAACTTAAAACAATCGTAGTAGATAATCAATGGGCAGGTGAAAATAAAAAGAGATTAGTTGACCGTTGGGTAAATGAAGTATTACCTGCAAAATAAAGCATATTACAAAAGTATAAGTAAATAATATAAAAGAGGGTTTTCTTAATTAAAGAAACCCTCTTTTATCCATCTTGGCCTGAACTTGACACTTAATGCCGCAAACCCATACTAAATAAAGTAGGGATTTATTTTAGATTTGTCACCATAAAGATTAATTTTAATTAATTATTTTGAAATTTAAAAAATATGGACGATTCAATAATGGTTAAAAAATATAACAATATCAAGGATAATAATTTTGTTGATGATGCTCTTGGGAGGCATATTAATTTATTCAATAAGATGAAAAAGGATAAATTACTTCAAGGCCAAATAATGAAAGTGGCTGAAAAATTAATCTGTATTTACAAAAATGGCGGAAAGCTTTTATTGTGCGGAAATGGCGGTAGTGCAGCTCAAGCTCAACATCTTGCCACTGAATTAGTAGGCAGATTTTATTTGGATAGAAAAGCCTTAAATGCAGAAGCCTTGTCAGTGAATACTTCTTCCATAACTTCTATAGCCAATGATTATAGTTTTGACCAAATATTTTCTCGACAGATAAAAGCGAAGGGTGAATCGGGTGATATGCTTATAGCTCTTTCTACCAGCGGTAAATCTAAAAACATAATTGAAGCGATAAAAACTTCATATAACCTTAAAATTTATACAGTTGCTCTGGTTGGGCAAATGGATGAATCTGCTTTACCAAAAATTACAGACCTCATTATTTCTGTTCCCTCTACAATAACTCCCCTGATACAGGAAACCCATCTCTTTATTGGCCATCTCATTTGCGAATATGTAGAAAGACAATTGTTTACTAAAAGTGTAAATAAAAAATAGATGACGAACCCTTAGTGATAGAAAACAACGTTTTTAATAAAAACCATCCCACAGGGAGTGCGATTTGCCGAAATTACACTCCCTTTTGTATGGCTATACCGAAAGATTTAACACACGTTTTCCTTTCGGTTTTTTTATTTTATTAGATTTAACTATTTTTTCAGAAATTATAAAAATGCTGCAAGAATCAGTAAATCATACTCAGCTTAAAAACTATTCAGGCCTGGAGGTGATTTATAGACTAAATTCTTAATTCATACCATGCCAAAGAAGGGTATGAATTATATATAAAAATATAATAAATGAGTATCTAAAATACGAATATAGTCTAATACCGATTGATAGGGAAAAGAAACCTTATATATATTGGAAATCTTACCAATATAAAAAGGCAAACATAGAAGATATTTTTGGTTGGTATGATAAGTATCGCGATGTAAATATGGGAATAGTTACCGGCAAAATAAGCAAATTAGCGGTTATTGATGTTGATGATCTTAATCTTTTGCCGGAGTTAAAAGAATTATTACCAGAGATAAAAGAAACGACCAG
>Ga0222701_1000768_pt1 | contig 10554 bp, 9 predicted proteins | sample AntAcemetage1502_FD_179825 | JGI IMG/M metagenome (GOLD analysis project Ga0222701, IMG submission 179825) | Saline water microbial communities from Ace Lake, Antarctica - #1502 | ecosystem: Environmental > Aquatic > Non-marine Saline and Alkaline > Saline | place: Antarctica: Ace Lake... | reverse complement strand
TTTCTCTTTCTCGGACCGACAGGAGTCGGGAAGACCGAGCTCGCGAAGTCCCTCGCCGCGTTCCTGTTTGGAAGCGACAATGCGCTTTTGCGAATCGACATGTCCGAGTACATGGAGCGGCACACTACCGCACGCCTGATCGGCTCCCCTCCGGGGTACGTTGGCTACGAGGAAGGGGGACAACTCACCGAGGCCGTGAGACGTCGGCCGTACCAAGTGGTGCTGTTCGATGAGGTAGAGAAGGCGCACCCACAGGTGATGAACTTAATGCTTCAGCTTCTCGATGAGGGACGACTCACCGATGGTCATGGCCGCACGGTCGACTTCCGCCACACGATCATCATCATGACGTCAAACGCGGGGAGCGAGTACTTCAGCGAGGGACTCTCGGAGAAGGACGTGCGAGCAAAGATTGAGGAGGAACTCAGACACATCTTCCGGCCGGAATTCCTGAACCGCATCGACGAGACGATCATCTTCCACCAACTCTCTGAAGAGGCGGTTGCCAAGATTGTTGATCTAAAGGTCACTCTGCTCAAGAAGCGTCTGGACGAACAAGGGATCACTCTCACACTGACTGACGAGGCGAAAAAAGTACTGGCCAAGAAAGGCTACGATCGTAACTACGGAGCTCGCCCACTGGAACGGGCGCTAAAACGGATGGTGGAGAACCCACTGGCGATGAAGATTGTCTCTGGCGAGGTGAGCGAAGGGGATCATGTCATGGTTGATGCCGCGGCGATGTCCGACGTTCTCCTCATCCGCGTACAAGAGCGGACATGACCGAATCGAGATGTATCCAAGGGACTATTGCTGGACGCGGGACAAACCTTCAGGAGATAACGAGATGAGCTACCGCAACAGCGGTAGCTCATCTCGAATCCGTGTTGTCTGGAAGAATTAACCTGGCTTAGCTCTTTCCTTCTTCCTCTCTTAGGTAATCAAGTATTGCTTCCACAGCAAGATAACTGACCGAGCGGTCCTGTTGGTCCGCTAGCGCAGCAAGTCGCTCGATCGGGCGATTCGCCACCTTATTCTTGGGAACGTAAATGGATACCTTGTCTAGTGTTTGTTTCGGCACGAGAGCCTCCTTCTTGAAGTTGATAATCGACGTATTATACACGCTGCGAGGTGGACTATCAGTGCAGCGCATTATACCACTCCACGTGAAAATCTTGCTTGCTGCCCACAACAGAAAATCCCTTTCTGCAGCCCATTCCGTCAATCAATAACGACGAACCAATTACAAGCTTGTCACTCAGGTGTCACGGGGGATCCTCTCGTGTCTTGACTAGTAAAAAAAATTCACTATACTAAAACCATGGACTATGAAATAGGTCGAAGCCTACGTGCCCTGCGGCAACGCAAAAGCTGGACATTAGAGGAGCTGTCTTCTCGCTGCAATCTCTCTATCGGCTTTCTTTCTCAAGTCGAACGCGGGCTATCATCTCTTTCTATCACTTCTCTTCACGCCATTTGCGAAGCGCTGGAGGTTCCCCTCACCCATTTTTTCGCAGCCATGCCCTCCGATGGGCCACTGGTAGTGAGGGCGGGTAAACCGCGTAGCCGGATAAAGATCGGCGACTCACAGGTGGTCTACAATCTCTTGTCCAACCCAACACCTGATCGGGTGCTGGAGGCACTAATTGCCGAATACCCGCCCCACTACCAGCCTCTATCGATGACCCACGCTGGTGAAGAGTTCGGTTACGTGTTGGAAGGAGAGATTCTCTTAGTGGTAGAAGACAAGAAAGAGACGCTCAAGTCCGGTGACAGCTTTCATATCTTCTCGACACGGGCTCACACCATCCAGAATCTAGGAGACACTACTGCAAGAATCCTATGGGTACTGACCATGAAACTCTTAGAAGGGGGCGACTACTTAGAATGGCAAAAAGACTAGCAATCGATATCGGCGGAACGTTTACCGATCTCGTTTCGTTGGAAGAGACAAAGGGTGATTTCATCCTGGAGAAGGACCTCACTACTCCGGGTAATTTCGCAGATGGTGTGATGCGTACGATCCGCAAAAGCGGAATTGATCCGACAGAAGTCCGCCAGTTTGTTCATGGCACGACCGTTGTGATTAACGCTCTCACTGAACGAACGGGAGCAAAGACAGCGCTGATTACCACACGCGGATTTCGAGATGTCCTAGAGATCCAACGAGCGAATCGCACCGATATGTACAACCTATTCTATGAGAAACCGAAGCCTTTCGTCCCGCGTCGATATCGGTTCGAGGTACGGGAACGCATTGATCACCTCGGAGAGATACTGCAACCGCTGGAAGAGGAGGATGTAATCCTTGCCATAGATGCCTGCAAGAAGGCGGGGATCGAAGCAATCGCTGTGTGCTACATCCATGCTTACGCCAATCATGCACATGAGCAACGTACCCGAGCGATCATCGAGAAGCTCTACCCGGAGGCCTCCGTCACCGTCTCTCATGAAATCACGCAGGAGTGGCGGGAGTACGAACGGACAAACACCACCGTACTCAACGCTTACGTCCAGCCATCGACCGAGCTGTACCTGACCACACTCGATGACGAACTCTCGAAGCTGGGAATCACAGGGGCAAAGTATGCCATGCAGTCTAACGGCGGGACAACAACCTTTCCACATGCAGAGCGAGTTCCAATTCACCTTGTGGAATCCGGCCCCGTGGGAGGAGTGATTGGAGCAAGTGTCGTTGCCAAAGCGGCGGACGAGAAGAGTGTAATCTCGTTCGACATGGGAGGAACTACCGCCAAAGTAAGTCTAATTGATCAAGGACGCCTGAAGATCAACACCGACTATCACCTGGAGAAGACGAGCACCTGGGCGGGTTACCCGGTGAAGATCGCCGTTCTTGACATAGTGGAGGTGGGAGCCGGTGGCGGCTCGATTGCCTGGATTGATCAGGGCGGCGCGCTGCATGTTGGGCCGCGCAGCGCCGGTGCAGATCCTGGACCAGCTTGTTATGATCTGGGTGGGACAGAGCCCACGGTCACTGACGCAAACCTCCTGACTGGACGGCTCAGCGCCGATTACTTCCTCGGCGGCCAGATGAAGCTAAATGGTGAGAAAGCAAAGGCAGCAGTACGCAAGATTGCTGAACCTTTTGGGCTCTCGATACTGGAAGCAGCGCTTGGCATCTTGCGACTAGCCAACGCCAATATGCAGGCTGCTCTGGAACGGGTGAGTATAGAACGCGGGTACGACCCGCGTGATTTCGCCCTTGTCGCCTCTGGCGGTGCCGGTGCCCTGCATGGAGCAACGCTCGCCAGAGAATTGCACATGCGCAAGGTAATCGTGCCGCGTGCTCCCGGACAATTCTCCGCATGGGGAATGCTAATGACGAACCTACGCCACGATTTCATCCGCACGCGGTTGATGTCATGCAGCACCTCACAGATCTTGCAGATCACCGCCGCTTTCTCCGAACTGGAAGACGAGGCGCAGCAGCAGTTCCGCGACGAGGAGTTCCCGTTGGAGCGCGTGTGGATCGAACGCTTCCTCGATCTGCGCTATCGTGGGCAAGAACACACGGTGCGCACCCCCGTTCCCGCTGACGCGCTGAGAAACGCAAGTCAATTCGGCCGTTTAATCGAGAAATTTCACGAACTTCATGAACAGGCTTACTCTTTCCGCCAGGACGATCCGGTAGAGATCGTGAATTTTCATGTCGTCGGTTGGGGGCAGGAAGACAAGCCATCGTTCGCCCCGCTAGCAAGTTGTGATCGCAGCATCGAGCGGGCATTCAAGGGAGAGCGACCGGTGGACTTCGAAGACGTAGGAAGCGTGCAAAGCAAAGTCTATGAGCGGGAGATCCTCCCGACAGGGATCAGGATCGACGGACCGGCCGTTATTGAGGAACCGGCATGCACGACGATCGTTTGTCCACAACAAGAGATGACGGTCGATCGTTTCGGTAATCTGGTAATCGCGGAGGTGGCAAAGTGACGACCAAGCACAGTATGGATCCCTTCACGGTAGAGGTGATCAAGCGGGCGTTGATCTCCGCGGCGGAACAGATGTTCGTTGCATTCGGGCGCACGAGCAAGAGCTCGGTCATTTACGAGGTGCTCGATTACGGCTGCGCCGTGACTGATGCCAACGCGCGTATGATCGCGCAAGCAAATGGGATACCCCCGTTCATTGGAGTGCTTACCGATGCCGTACAGGAGATCCTCAACAAATTTGGATTGGATGGCATCAATGAAGGGGATGTGGTCATCCTAAACGATCCGTACATGGGCGGTGCCACCCATCAGAACGACGTTGTCCTGGTGATGCCGGTATTCTACCGTGGGAAGCCAATCATGTTTGCCGCGAGCAAGGGACACTGGAATGATGTTGGTGGCAAGGATCCCGGCAGTTGGTCGCCCAATGCGACCGAGATCTACCAAGAGGGGATTCAATTTCCCGCCGTCAAGCTGTTCGAACGGGGGAAGGAAGTACAAGGAATAGTCGACATCCTCACCCGCAACATCCGCATCCCGGAGATGATACTGGGAGACATGCGCGCGCAAGCCGCCTCATTGCAGGTAGCTGCCAGCCGCATCACGCAGATCTGCGACAAGTACGGCATAGAGACGGTTCTCGAATCGATCGAGATCTACCTTGAGCAAGGCAAACAAGAGGCTCTCGAGGAACTCAAGTCTTTGCCCAAGGGAGAATTCGTGGCAGAGGAATACATCGATGATGACGGACTAGGCGGGGACCCTGTTCTGGTCAAGGTCAAGGTAACAATCACCGATGATGAGTTCATCGTTGATTACACCGGCACGGGAAAAACATGCCGCGGGCCGATCAACGCCCCGTTGTCCGCGCTGATCAGCACTGCAAAGTTCGCCTACAAGGCGGTAGTCAGTCCGCACGGATCATCAAACGAAGGACTGTTCGCTCCACTGAAGGTGATCGTCCCTGAAGATACCGTACTCAACCCCAAGCGGCCCGCGCCGACAAGCACCTATTGGGAATCAGACAGCTACGCCGGTGACGTGATCTGGAAGGCACTCGCCGATGTTATTTCCCAACGGATTACTGCCGGACACTTCTTGAGTGTCTGCGGGACAATAGTGAGCGGAATCGATGACAATACGGACGATTGGTTCTTCTCCGTAGAACCTAATGCCGGTGGTTGGGGTGCAGGCAAAGGGAAGGATGGCGAAAGCGGCCTTGTCTGTTCTGGAGACGGGGAGACGTACGTCCTGTCAATCGAAGTGGCAGAGACACGCTACCCGTTCATCGTCGACCAGTTCGCGTTGAACGTGGTTGACGGCGGACACGGTAAATGGCGTGGTGGGTATGGATTGGTGAAGGACTACCGCATTACCAACTCTAGCGCTTTTGTCACCGCAAGCTTCGGGAGGAACAAGTTTCCACCCTGGGGGCTCGCTGGTGGGATGCATGGAACTCCGAATTCTGTGGAGATGCGTACGGTAGATGGTGGAATTGAACGACGCGGACGCTTCTCCAAGGAGGAGCTGCACGAGGGCGATGTTGCACGATTCATCACCGGCATGGGTGGCGGCTACGGAGACCCGATGGAACGAGATCCGCAAGCTGTATTGGATGACGTAATGGACGGCTACATCACGCAGCAGACAGCCGAGAAGGTGTATGGGGTTGCACTGACGGGAGATCCATTGGCAATCGATGAAGCTACAACGAAGCACTTGCGAGGAGAGTGAGACGGTGGACCTATGGGAAGCGATCAGAGGGCGTCGAAGCGTGCGCACCTTCCTCGATCGTCCCGTCACGAGAGAGACTATAGAGCGTCTCTTGGAGGCAGCGATATGGGCACCGTCTGGCGGAAACGCTCAGACGTGGAGGTTCGTAGTGCTAGTCGATCCCGCCGAGATCCGCAAGATCAAGATTGTCAGTCCAGGCCTTCTCGGTGATCCCGCGGCAGTGATAGCAGTCTGCCAAGACCTTGTACAGGCTCGCGCCAAGGGAGGAAACCTGGGAGAGACGTTCCTGGCACCGGTCGATTCTGCCATGGCGACCCAGAACCTGCTGTTGGCAGCGTATGCCGAAGGGTTGGGAACGTGCGCTATCGCATCCTTTCACCGGCGTGGGGTCAGCAGGCTGCTTGGGCTAGCTGAAGGTATAGAGCCCATTCTTCTGGTTTCGTTGGGATATCCAGCCCAGTTGCCCCCGGCTCCCGCTCGTCAGCAAGAGGGAGTATTCGTATTTGGAGCTACTCGTGGATCAAGCTAGATTGGAACAGGCAGTATTCGAATTAGTCGGCTACATGGTGACAAGCGGCAGAAACCTGATTGATGAAACGCCTCTCTACGGACCATTCAGACTGGTGGATGCCGCAAGCCGACTTATCCTGATACTGGAGCAAGAGGGAGTGGTTAGCGATCGGCTAAGGACAATGCGAGAAAGAATCGACAATGGCAAGTATTCTGTAATGAAAACGCAGGAGGAATTAAAGGTGTTTCTCGACTCTCTTGTCGATGTTCTTGTCGACTGTGCTAGCTTGAAGCAAGGAGGTGATAAGTCAGAACACACTCGATAGTTGATAGAAGAAGATAAGAGCTTTTCTAAGGAGGAAGCATGAAACGAAGTCTATTTGTTCTTGTGTTGGTGGTAATGGCACTTAGTGTTGCCGCATTGGCCAGTGGATCTCTCAGGGTGACGTTCGCCTGGCCCACGTACATCGATCCGGCTGTGGGATCAGATTATTCCAGTTCCGCATCAATAGTCAATCTGTACGATTCCCTTGTCTACCCAGATACGAAAGGAGATCCGTTGCCTCACGTGGCAACTTCTTGGGAGACCTCTGATGACACGCTGACATGGACTTTCCATCTGCGGGATGACGTGGCATTCCATGACGGTACGCCACTCACAGCAGCGGATGTGAAGTACTCCATGGATCGCCTGACAATGATCGGTGAAGGGTACGCGTTCCTCTTCCTGGGGCGGGTGAGCAGTACTGATATTATTGACGATCACACCGTACAGTTCAAGCTTTCGCAGCCATTCGGCCCCTTCATCTCTACGCTCTACCGATTGTACATCGTGAACAAGGCACTCGTTGAAGCGAACGTCGAGACCCCCGGTCCCTACGGAGATAAGGGCGATTATGGAAAGCAGTTTCTCCTCACGAATGATGCCGGTAGTGGTCCATACGTTGTCAAGGAGTTCCGGCTTCAGGAGGAACTAGTGATGGCCAAGGACCCTAACTACTGGATCGCGATGGATGATGATGCTCCAAACGAGGTCAGGTTTATTGGCACGACCGAGTCGGCAACCGTGCGTACGATGATGGCGCGCAAGGAACTTGAGATTGCTGACCAGTGGCAGTCACAGGAAGCACTCAAGGCTCTTGATGCGATGGATGGCGTTGACATCGCTGCCTTCTCACCAGGGACGGAGTTCTACCTGATGATCAACACCAAGGTTGCTCCAACGGATGATATCCACTTTCGCAAGGCGATGGCATGGGCAACCGACTATCAAACAGTAGTTGAGCACATCTTCCCAGGTGCATTCCAGGCACAAGGCCCGGTTCCTCAGAACGTGCCTGGCGCCGATCCGACCGTCTTCCAGTACTATCGAGACCTCGACAAGGCTCGCGAAGAACTGGCTCTATCCGAGTACGATCCAAAGGACTACGAAGTCGAGTTGCACTGGATTGCTGAAGTTCCGGACGAAGAGAAGGTCGCTCTGTCGTTCATGTCCAACATGGCTGATATCGGAATCAACGTGAAGGTTGTCAAGGTTCCGTGGATGTCGGTTGTTGAGGAGATGGGCGCGTTGGAAAGCAGCCCCCACATTGTTTGCGTGTTCGATTCATCTCACTACCCCGAAGCCGGATCGTTGCTTGAGTCAAGGTATCACTCAAACTCAGCCGCTACGTGGGAGCAGAACGAGTGGCTACTCGACAAGACGCTTGATGCCGACATAGAGGACGCAATCAACACAGTAGATCGCGCGGAACGCTTCGCTAAGTATGCGCAGATCCAGCAGTACATCACGGATCTCTGCCCCACGATCTTCGTGTTTGAACAGGTGGAGAAACACGCCTATCAGGCAACCTATGTGGACTGGCCAACAGCGAGCGGTGAGGTGAACCCAGTCATGGGCTACAACCTAGCCGCAAGGTTCATAAAGGTGAGCGACTAAGTCTCCAGCAAGCTAGGCTTTCCTTGACCGAGGGCCTAGCGCTAATACTGGGTGAGGAGGGCTCGCGTTCTCCTCACCCCCTCTCTGAGCCCTGATAGAGAAGGACGGCAATCGATGAGTACACTGAAGTTCTTGGGAAAGCGTTTGGCGCTATCCATATTTGTCCTGTTCGGACTCTCCTTGTTGATCTTCACAATAGCCAGGGTTCTACCGGGAGATCCGGTGCGTATGGCCCTGGGATCGCGAGCCCCGCAGTGGGCTGTGGACAACATGCGCGAGCAGATGCATCTGAATGATCCCTTGTATGCCCAATACTATTACTGGCTATCCGGAGCATTGCACGGTGACCTCGGGCAATCCTTGTTCACGCGGCGCGCGGTGAGTACGGACGTAAAGGAGTTCCTCCCGGCAACTCTGGAGCTCGCCATATTCGCCGGAATCATCATGGCCGTGTTCGGCGTTCTGCTCGGTGCAGTATCCGGCCGCTACAGTAATACATGGATCGATAACAGCGTGCGCATATTCTCGTATATTGGGATAGTTACCCCGTCGTTTGTGTTTGCCATTCTGTTTATGCTGCTATTCGGGTATGTATTGAATGTACTGCCAACAGTGGGACGACTCAGTCCCTGGATCCATCGTCCGCCCGTGATAACCGGGATGGTCTCACTGGATGCCCTCCTAAGCGGCAACTTCGCGGCACTTGGAGACGCCATTAGACACATGATCCTGCCAGCAGTCAGCCTTGCGTTGGGAGGAATGGCCCAGGAGGCGCGAATTACCCGTTCCACAATCAGTGACAATCTTCGCAAGGACTACATCGCTTCAGCTAAGGGTTTTGGCGTGCCCGAGCGACTGGTTGTGCTCAAGTACCTGCTCAAACCATCCCTAATCCCAACGGTCTCTATCTTTGGCCTTGATTTCGCCTCTTTGCTTGCAAATGCATTCTTGGTGGAGCTCATCTTCAACTGGCCGGGGTTCTCTCGCTACGGGATCAACGCGATGCTGAACAAGGATCTTAACGCCGTTTCAGCGGTTGTAATGATACTGGGAGTGGTATTTATCGTAGTTAATATACTGGTCGACTTGCTGGTAGCGTGGCTCGATCCGCGTATCCGGCTTGGCGCAGAAAGGGGTAAGTGATCATGGTGCATAATACTCTGCTGAAAAGGCGGTTAGAAAGCCTCAAGAAGAACTGGTACAAATTCTCCAAGAATCCTGTGTCGGTTCTAGGGTTGTTCTTCGTATTGGCGGTATCGTTTGTGGCCATTTTTGCCCCGTACATTTCACCCTATCCAATGCACGCCGGTCGCTACGTAAACTTCGTTGAAGCAAGCGAAACCCCTAGCCTCAAGCACCTGTGTGGCACAGACGTCTTCGGGAGAGACATCCTATCGCGTATCTTCTTCGGATTTCGCTATTCATTGATGATGGGAGCCGTTGTCCTATCCCTCGTTGTTGTACCGGGAGTGGTGCTCGGATTGGTGGCTGGTTATTACCGCGGAACGTGGATCGATACGGTAATCATGCGCGTCACCGATGTCTTCCTTGCTGTCCCCCCATTGATTCTTGCTCTGGCGATTTGTTCGGTACTCACACCAAGCGTATTTCACGCCATGATGGCTGTATCCTTGATGTGGTGGCCGTGGTACACCAGATTAGTGTATGGCCTCTCATCATCCCTAAGAAATGAGTTCTTCGTACAGGCGGCTGAGGTAACCGGTGCGAGCCGATCGCACATTCTGTTCCGGGAGATCCTTCCCAATTGTGTATCAAGCATCTTCACCAAGATGAGCCTGGATATGGGGTGGGTAATCCTGATCGGGTCATCGCTAAGCTTTGTTGGCCTGGGAGCACAACCGCCGACGCCGGACTTAGGAACGATGGTGGCGGACGGGGCAAAGTACCTTCCTGACCAATGGTGGATCGCGATCTTCCCCGCGTTAGCGATCATGATCACGGTTCTTGGGTTCAACCTAATCGGCGATGGTTTCCGAGATCTATTTGCCCTCGAGGATATCTAGAATGACAGAAACACTCCTTTCAATAGAAAACCTACACGTTCAATTTAAGATCTACGAGGGACGGTTGTCTGTGCTAAACGGCATCCAGATGACCGTACACACAGGTGAACGGGTTGGCCTCGTTGGAGAGGCGGGATGCGGGAAGACGACCAGCATGAAGTGTGTACTGAAAATTCTTCCCTCTCCACCTGGAGAGATCACGGCAGGGAAGATTCTCTTCCACGGTCGTGACATCCTTACCATGGGAACACGCGAGATGCAGCATATTCGCGGGAGTGGAATCTCCATGATCTTCCAGGATCCGACCGCCGCCCTCAATCCCGTATTTACGATTGGTGACCAATTGACATCAGTCATCAAGTACGGCTCCCGGGAATCCCTCTCCAGAAAGGAGATCTAC
>Ga0222701_1000765_pt1 | contig 10573 bp, 9 predicted proteins | sample AntAcemetage1502_FD_179825 | JGI IMG/M metagenome (GOLD analysis project Ga0222701, IMG submission 179825) | Saline water microbial communities from Ace Lake, Antarctica - #1502 | ecosystem: Environmental > Aquatic > Non-marine Saline and Alkaline > Saline | place: Antarctica: Ace Lake... | reverse complement strand
GAAGTACATCAGAAGGGAGATCGATATTCGGAACCTGATCACCCTCTTCCGGATGAACAAAGCTGGAATCGAGCCAAGCATAACGCAAGACAACTTGATCCAGGGCGGGAAACTCCATGACGAGTTCAACCGAATGGCAGGCCAGTCCTACAGCGAGTTCATCAGAGGGCTTGAAGGCTATCCCTTCTGGAGCGCAATCTCAGACATTGCCGGAGAGGACGTCGATATAAGTCGGATAGAAGCACGTCTCAAGGCGTACTTGGTGAGGTATGCTTGGGCTCTGTCGAATTATCATCCTCTTTCCATTCTGCCGGTGTTGGGTTACATCGTCAGTAAAGATACTGAGGTTTCGAACATAAGGAAGATCGTCCGCGGCAAGGAAGCCGATCTTTCCCCAGAGCTCATCGAAGAGCAAGTGGTGGTGATGTAATGGAAATCGCCGTTGTTGGCAGCGGTGACGATGTTATCGGATTCACCCTCGCAGGAATACGAAAAGCCTACGGGGCGGCCTCCGATGATGAGCTTATCTCGAAGATCAAAGAGGTAATGACTGATCCAGAAGTCGGAATCCTGGTGTTGAGCCAGTCGGACTTTAACAGACTTCCCGAGAGAATGAAGTCCACTCTAACTGATTCAGTCAGGCCCACCATAATTTCCGTCGGAACTGAGCAGAGCACAGAGATGAGAGAGAAGATCAAAAGGGCAATAGGTGTTGATTTATGGAAGTAGGCACGGGCAAAGTTCATAGAGTTGCCGGGCCGGTGGTGCAGGCTACAGGTTTAAAGTCCCACATGTATGACCTAGTCTTGGTTGGCGAAGAAGGGCTGATGAGCGAGGTCATAGGCATCGTCGGGGACAAGCACGTAATTCAGGTATACGAAGATACCGCTGGCGTAAGGCCAGGCGAGCCTGTAAAGGAAACCGGTGCACCATTAGTAGCGCAACTCGCTCCAGGAATTCTTACCTCTATTTATGATGGTATTCAGAGACCTCTGACTAGACTTGTAGAGGAGTCTGGAAACTTCATCAGCAGAGGTCTTTTCGTTGATGGTGTTGATCACAGGAAGAAGTGGGCCTTTGAGCCTGTCGTCAAGAAGGGCGACAAGGTCGAGGCAGGACACACCATCGGTACGGTACAGGAACAGCTACTCATCAAGCACAAGATCATGATGCCCCCTGGAAAGAGTGGCGTCATCAAAGAAGTCTATTCAGGAGACTTCACGGTCGAGGATACGATCTGCGTGCTAGAAGATGGGACTGAGCTGCCCATGATCCAGTACTGGCCAGTCCGTCAGGCTAGACCGTCTGCCTCAAAGCAGGCTCCGACCGTCCCGCTGAGGACCGGACAGCGAGTCATTGACGGCTTTTTCGCCCTGGCGAAGGGCGGAACTGCAGCTATTCCCGGTGGATTCGGAACCGGAAAGACCGTCATGCAGCAGACTCTGTCCAAATGGTCTGACGTTGACATCGTGGTTTACGTAGGCTGCGGTGAGCGTGGAAATGAGATGGCTGACCTGCTTCACGAGTTCCCCGAACTGGTGGACCCGAGAACTGACAGACCTCTGATGGAGAGATCCATCGTCTACGCTAACACGTCTAACATGCCTGTGGCCGCAAGAGAAGCTTCCATTTACACTGGCATCACCACTGCAGAGTACTACAGAGACATGGGATACGACGTCATGATGACTGCAGACTCTACTTCCAGATGGGCAGAGGCCATGAGAGAGCTTTCCAGCCGTCTTGAAGAGATGCCTGGTGAAGAAGGGTATCCCGCTTACCTCGGTGCCAGACTTGCTGACTTCTACGAGAGGGCCGGCAGGGTGACCACCCTTGAAGGTAACGAAGGTTCTGTCAGCGTTGTTGGCGCTGTCAGTCCACCCGGTGGAGATTTCACTGAGCCAGTCACACAGAACACCCTCCGTATCGTGAAGGTATTCTGGGCTCTTGACTCCAAACTTACGCAGAGGCGTCACTTCCCGTCGATCAACTGGCTGGACAGCTACTCTCTGTACGACCAGGACTTGGAGCCTTGGTTCGTGGATAACGTCTCTCCTGACTGGAACCATAACAAGAAGAGAGCAATGGAAATTCTCCAGGAGAATGCAGAACTCGAAGAGATCGTGATGCTTGTAGGTTCTGACGCTCTGCCTGAGGACCAGCAGGTCACCCTCGAGGTTGCCAGGATGATCATCAACTTCTGGCTCGCTCAGAGTGCGTTCCACCCCGTGGACACCTTCTGTCCGTACGAGAAGCAGTTCGACCTTTTAGGGGCCATTCTGCAGTACAGAGACTGGGCCTTCGAAGCCATGGGGCGGGGAGTACCCAACGACGTGATTCTCAACACGCCTTCCAAGGACGCTTTGGCCAAGGCCAGGCTGCTTGAAGATTACAAGCCCGACCTGGAGAAAGTGTTGGCTCAGATGGAGAGCGAGTTCAAGGCGATGTCGTGAGGGATTCACAATGACCAAGGAATACAAAACCATTACTGAGATCTCAGGACCGTTGCTCTTCGTCGAGAAGACCGAACCTGTGGGTTACAACGAGCTTGTGGAGATCCGGACCGAGAAAGGCGAGATGAAGAGAGGTCAGGTTCTGGACACGTCCAAAGATATCGTGGTAGTCCAGGTGTTCGAGGGAACCGGTGGACTGGGCAAAGATACTTCAGTCAAGTTCACTGGAGACGTCATCAAGATGCCTCTGTCTCCTGAAATCGTTGGTAGGGTCCTTTCCGGATCCGGCCAGCCCAAGGACGGCGGCCCACCAATCGTACCTGATGTATCGAGAGATATTGCAGGTGCAGCCATCAACCCTGCCGCTAGGGAAAAGCCCAGAGCTTTCATCCAGACCGGCATTTCCACCATCGACGGGACAAACACCCTGGTTCGAGGACAGAAACTGCCTATCTTCTCTGGTGCAGGTCTTCCCCACAACGACGTCGCTTTGCAAATTGCCCGTCAGGCCAAGGCCCTTGGCGAAGCCGAGTCTTTCGCTGTGGTCTTCTGTGCCATGGGAATCACCAACGAAGAAGCTCAGCACTTCATGGCCGACTTCGAGAGGACCGGTGCTCTTGAGAGAGCCGTCATCTTCCTGAACCTGGCCGACGACCCTGCTGTGGAACGGTTACTCACACCTCAGCTTGGTCTGACCACTGCAGAATACCTAGCTTTTGACTTGGACATGCACGTGCTGGTCATTTACACTGACATGACCAACTACTGCGAGTCGATGAGACAGATGGGTGCCGCCCGAGAAGAAGTACCTGGAAGGCGTGGATATCCTGGTTACATGTACACCACCCTAGCCACCCAGTACGAGCGTGCGGGCATTATCATCGGAAGGAAGGGGTCTATCACTCAGTTCCCGATTCTTACCATGCCCGGCGACGACATTACTCACCCCATACCTGACCTTAGTGGTTACATCACAGAGGGCCAGCTCATCATATCTCGTGAGTTGCACAGGAAGGGTATCTATCCACCCATCGACATCAGGCCATCTCTTAGCAGGCTGATGAACTCAGGTATTGGTGAAGGTCACACTCGCGAGGATCACAGGGCCGTTTCAGACCAGCTCTACGCTTACTATGCAGAGGGTTGCGATCTGAGAGGTCTCGTGGCCATCGTCGGTAAGGAAGCATTGTCTGAGAGAGACCGACTTGTCTTGGAGTTCGCAGACGCCTTCGAGCAAAGGTTCGTCAACCAGGGCAGAGATGAAGACCGAAGTATCTTCGACACCTTGGATCTCGGCTGGGATCTCTTGAAAGAGCTTCCAGAGACGATGCTTACGAGGATTGACGACCATCTCATCAAAAAGTACCACCCGAAGTACAGGACATGAGATCATGGCCGTAATCAAAGGAACGAAGCCGACCAGAGCAGTGCTGATTACGCTCAGGAAGAGAATCATAACGGCCAAGACCGGTCACGAGCTTCTTAAGATGAAGCGTGACGGTCTAATGGTTGAATTTTTTGAGGTTCTCAACCAGGCGAAGACGATCAGACAAGAGTTGGTCAAGGATTTCATCAGGGCTCAGCAGAGACTGAATATGGCCAAGGCCTCTGAGGGCGCACTCGCCATCAAAAGCGTTGCTTTCGCCCTCCAGAAAGAGCCGACCGTAGAGCTGGAAAGCAGGAACATCATGGGCGTCGTTGTGCCGAAGATTACGGCAGACTCTGTTCAAAAGCAGATGTTCGAACGTGGTTATGGCATCATTGGAACCAGCGCTGCCATCGACGAAGCTGCTGAAGCCTACGAAAGTCTGGTGGACAAGATTATCACTGCAGCCGAAGTAGAGACCGCACTGATCAAACTAGTGGAAGACATTGACAGCACAAAGAGACGAGTTAACGCTCTAGAGTTCAAAGTCATTCCTGAAATCAACGATACCATTCGGTTTATCGGCTTCGCGCTGGAGGAAATGGAAAGGGATAGCCTCGTCAAGCTGAAGATGCTAAAGGGCAAGGCTGTGAGGGCCGCTGCAGCCAAAGAGGCTGAGAAGAAAGCGGTAGAAGAAGCTGCAAAGGCAACTGCCGCTGCAGCTTCTGCAAAGCCAAAACCCAAAGATGAGAAGAAAGCAGAAACAGCTTAAAGGCGCTGCGTAGGATATGCCTGGCATACTCGAGCGGAAAGCAAAAGATTGGTTCGGAACACCCGAGAAGAAAGCACGGCTACTTCAGTGGCTCGTGTACATCTCGAATCTTTACGTGATGTTTGGGGTGTTCGTACTCATCTATGTCCTGTACGGCGAGCATCTAATTGCTCTGTGGAACGCTCTGAGATAAGCCATTCCTTCGAAAAGATGCAGGGTCCCTTTTTGGGACCTTTGCGTCTTATCGAGCTATTTTTTATACAAAAATTTCACATTCAGAATTTCGAGTGTCAGACGAAGCCACCACATCTTTGAGCTGGGCGATTCTGTAGCCTGTGACCACCTGTCGTCTTCCTGATATCACCTTATCAAGTTCGATATCCCCCGTATCCACCAACAAGTACGGAGTCTCTCTGAGCTTATGTGGCGTTGCCACGATTATCAGGTTTTCCACGCCGACTCGACTCAAGACATTAGGACTGATCTGTTGACTGCCGCGACCCAGAACGAAACCTTGAGCGCCGATAGGGCTTACGATCACCTTGACTTTATCGAACTGATTTGTGACTTTCAGGAGATCTCTTTCAGAAGCATCTTTGCAGATGACTTTGCCGTTTTGGACCACGTCCACTCCAAGGAGTGTCTTATCGATTCCGAGGATTTCGGCAATTTTGGCAGTGGTGGTGCCAGCTCCTATTATGTAGGCCGAACCGTCTCTCATGAACTCTGAGGCGAAGAGGGCTATCTGGTCCTTGAACTCTTCTTCGCTATCGCTGCTGTAGATCTGTTTTCGTTCCTGGACTAGGGCCGGTTTGTAAGGTGTCTTGGCGACATTGTAGACTCTGGTTTCGAGGATTCCCGACCTGTACTTTTCCTCGTCCACGTCCACGATTTCGGTTTCTCGAACCTTGAGCTCGCCTTTCAGATAGCCTGAGATAAGTTCTGCTACAGCCTGGGGGCTGATGGCAAAGACTCCTGAATGCATCTTGACGCCTGCCGGTATTCCAAGGAGGGGCACATCTGAATCTGAAACGACACTGGCAACGTCCCGAGCGGTGCCATCGCCACCACAAAAGACTATCAGGTCTGCTCTGTGACGGAGGAAAGATTGGCAGGCATCCTTTGTGTCTTTGGGCCCAGTATTCCCTGAAGAGGTGTGGACCACTTGATATTTCAAACCGCATTCTTGGAGGGCTAGCTCTCCCATCTCGCCACTGGTGGTGAGAAAATGAACTGATGTGTCCGTTTTCTGGAATGCTTCAAGAGCGATCTTTGCTCGAAGAGGTGCAACTGGCATCGCACCCCTTTTCCGAGCTTCTTCGGCGAGTCCGTCAGTCCCCTTGAGACCGACGGCGCCACCCATCCCAGCCACGGGATTGATCAAAAATCCTACTTTATTCAGGCAACCCCCTCCAAAAAATATAGAATCTGCAATTCAGAACTTTGGGATATTTGCCAAAGACTGTTTCACAAGTTCTTCGGGATATTCATAATCCTCAAGCTTGCCTGCAAAGTAGGCGTCATAAGAGGACATGTCGAAGTGTCCATGACCGCTCAAGGCGATCAAGATGGTCTTCTCTTCGCCAGTCTTCTTACACTCGCGAGCCTCATCGATGGCAGGCTTGATGGCGTGAGAAGATTCGGGTGCAGGGACGATTCCTTCGGTCCTCGCAAAGAGGATGGCTGCCTCGAAGACCTCGTTTTGGTGGAACGACTGGGCTTCGATCACGCCGTCTTTGACCAGGTTGCACAGTTGAGGTGCCGCACCGTGGTATCTGAGCCCACCTGCGTGTATTGATGGCGGAATGAAGTCGTGTCCTAGCGTGTACATCTTTAGGAGCGGAGTGAGCTTGGCGGTGTCGCCAAAGTCGTAGGCATAGAGCCCTTTTGTCAAGGTGGGGCAAGCAGCAGGCTCGCAAGCTACCATCCGTATATCTTTTTTCTCCTTGAGCTTGTCTGGAACGAAGGGGAAACAAACTCCTGGGAAGTTGGAGCCGCCGCCGATACAGCCGAACATTACGTCGGGATGTTCGTCTACCATATCGAACTGTTTCTTCAGCTCTAGACCTTCGACGCTCTGGTGGATGAGGACTTGGTTTAAGACGGAACCCAGAGCATAATTGGTGTTGTCATGGGTGACAGCGTCTTCCACCGCTTCGGATATGGCGATACCCAAACTTCCGCCAGTGTCGGGGTGCTCTTTTAGTATGGCCTTTCCAGATTCAGTCAGGTTGCTGGGGCTTGGAATGCACTCTGCACCCCAGGTTTGCATAATGCTTTTTCTGTAGGGTTTTTGGTCGTAGCTGGCTCTGACCATGTAGACTCTGCATTGGAGGCCGAACATGCAGGTGGCAAGGCTAAGTGCGGATCCCCATTGGCCAGCTCCGGTCTCAGTGGCGATTCTCTCGACCCCTTCTTTCATGTTGTAGTAAGCCTGGGGGACGGCGCTGTTAGGTTTGTGGCTGCCTGCCGGGCTCACACCTTCATATTTGTAATATATCTTGGCAGGAGTGTTCAGAGCCTTCTCAAGTCTGTGGGCTCTGTAGAGAGGTGTTGGCCTCCAAAGCCTGTATATGTCCCGAACCTCGTCTGGAATGTCGATCCACCGCTCGACGCTCATCTCTTGCTTGATCAGTTCTTTGGCGAAGATTGGCTCGAGATCTGCAGATTTCACGGGCTTTCCGGTTCCAGGATGTAGCGGCGGGTCCAAAGGCGTTATCAGGTCCGCGGAGACGTTATACCATTTTTTGGGTATCTCTTCCTCATCGAGTATTATCTTAGTTTTCAATGGCGAGTCCTCCCGAAAATATGAAATGTTAATGCACTCTTATGTGCATCGTAGTTTAATGTCGAGCGTTATTTAAGGCTTTTGGGGGTGGATGGCCCAAGCAAAGCATAATTCTTTTAGCATGAAAATGGGATCGCAACATGTCGATTTTCATCATTTGCGTGTGAACCCTTGGCTCATGAGCGGTCCCTGTGTGATCTTTTGAGTGCCTTGCAAAAAATCCTTATACCGTAGACACCCAACAATATTTGGAGGAACGATTTTATGAACAAAGTGATTTGCTTCTTGTTCTTTGTGTCCTTGCTTTTCTCCTTTGGATCTGGAGCGGAATGGGAAAAGATATCGCCCTCATCAGTTGATGCTGTGGTGGTGAGCAGTTATACAGAGGTCGAAGGTGGCACGCCCTCTTCTGACGTGGTCAAAGTCTTTGTTGCGAGGGTTGACACAAAAGACCTCTACAGGTACTTTGAGGAAAGGGATTGGTGGATGAAGATAAGCGATCCCGTCGAAGATTTCGTCGCGGCTGGCGGAAAACTTTATCGTCTGGACGAGAGCGGAGAGGTCTGGAGATACATGGGAACGCCTCCGCCCGAAAATAAGCCGACGTGGCAAAAGATCTGGGGCGGCCCTTCCCAAGATCCTAGCTCGGGACCGTTCCAGGGACCTGCTGCGAAGATCTACGGTGGCGGAAACGAGCTTTACGCAGTCTCCTTGGATCGAAACGAGCTTTACAGGTACGAGGGTTCGCCTCACAGTTGGGAAGAGATCGGTCATGGGGGGTTTGAAAACCGGGCCGAGTTTGCAGCAGGAGGCGGATTCTTGGGCCCAACTCAGGTCCCGTCCACGATTTACCAGCTCAACACTCCACCCAGAGATTACGTCAGCTTCTATTCGACCACCACTGGTGAGTGGAAATCAATACGGGGCAACTTATCCACCTACGACATTTGCGGCGAAGGGTACAACCTGGGTGCCTTGTTCGGAACTGATGAAGCGGGCGACCTCTACATGTACGAAGGCGGAAGCGATGAATGGCGCAGAATCTCGGGCCCAGGACGTTCGTTTGTGGCGACTCAGTTCGGATGCCTTTCTGGAGATTGCCAGAACGTGCTCTATCGGCTGACTCTTGACGGAACCGAGATTTGGATGTATGATTATCTGAATCCCGACGCCCCTGGCGTTCAGATTCCCACACCTGGTTTCAGGGAGATCAGGGAGATTCACGCCGGAGGTGGCGAGCTTTACGCCGTGACCGCGTACGGGAACCTGTACAAATATAGTGCTTAACGATACCTTTCGGACAAATCTCTGACTCGCAAGAGTTTGAGATTTGTCCTATTCGTATCGTTAAGCACTATTCTGGCGAGAACCGATTAGTTTCATCTAATCGGTTCTCGATTGTATACTAGATGAACGGCTGGAAAGGGTCTTGCTCAGCTGGTTAGCGCAAGACCCTTTTCTTCCAACGTTCCAGATTAATTTTTTAGGATTCTTTTGCTCCAGTGGCGCCCTATTTTCTCTATTTTGCCATTGGCCTCTCCACCTCGGCAGAAAAGATATTGATGGCTGCGAAGTTAGTGGCACATATCCAGTTGTCACCATAACCTCCGCATGCTTTCACCCTATTCACAACCTCGTCGCCACCACAGCCCGAAACTTCGAGGATCAGAGTTATTGTGGCTGAATCTCCGATGGCGAGGTGAGTCCGCGTCCAGTTGGCGCTTACAGCAGTCCGCTCCGTTGGCCTCATCGGAGAGTCGATGAAACTTGCTCCGGGCGGGAAGCTGTCTTTCACGAAAATGGGACCGAGCGCCCTGTTTCCATCGTTTTCCAAGGTGATTGTGTAACGGACTATGCTGGATTGTTCAGAACAATTCAGTAAATCGATCTCTCCAGTCTTTGTCACGTTAAGATGAGGCTGATCGTACTTTGGAACGCCCTGTAACAGAATCCTCCGTTCGATCGAGTAGTCTCCTTCGTACTGCTCGTCCATGTTGATTTCGTAGGATTGTGAATCTCCATCTATACATTTTCTGTCGACCAGATTTCCCGTTTCATCTCTCAAAATCGCGCAATCTCCATCGTTGTTCCAGATTTGCGTATTATATCCCATGTACAAATCTGTCGTGGGAGTTCCACCCGTGACCACTATGTACTGTCACGATAGCACCTGGGGACAACGTGAAGCCATCTGGGAGGTAACGGTGGTGTATGTATATGTCGCATTTGTCCGATAGCGTCCAGCCAGTCATGTCTACAGGCCCGGTGCCTCGATTGGTTATCTGGACCCATTCTCCAACAAGATCCATCGCGCTGATATAAACCGCCCCACCGTAATGATCCGACCAATAACCCTGTTGCACTATCGCTCTGTACCTCGCTTCACCCGAGAAGACGGCCTCGGTGTCCATCTCGTTTAGGCCTCGGACTTCGGTCTCTTTGTCGAGGCTCTCGATGCTTGTGTACTCTTCGCCGATGAAACTCCTCGTTGGGTTTTGGACCACATGCCTTCTTTCCACTTCAGGTCCTGATCCAAAGATACGTCATCTGTCAGGCTCTGGCTGGTCGGAGCGTGTATCACGCTGATGTCTTTAGCCATGTAGTTTGAGGCAGTGTTGATCTCTTCTTCAGAATCGTAAGTCCCGGTTCCGTATTCGTATGTCTTCTGAGTCGCACCGATCTCTTTGTTCACGGCGACGAATCCCTGACCCTCTGCAGACTTCTCATAGGTCACGCCAGACTTACGATCTTCGATCATCTCCAGAATTCGGAAACTACCAGTGTAATCTTCACGAGATTCAAAAGTCGGCGTTCCCTGGGGACGATCATCTAGATTGGACTTCCTAAGAACACCTATATGTCCCATGCCTTCGAAATCCGAATCGAATTTGAGGGTGGACACATTCCGATCTTGTTTTATGTAACTTTCACGAGCGATTGAAGTGATGTACCTGTAAGACTCGTGCATGGACGACTCTGTTATGCAGTCTTTACACGGTCTACGTCCCCCCTTCTCCGCATCTTCAAGACTTGAGAACCATATGAGATTCTCGGGTTCTATCGTTTTGACGTGCCAGCACCAAGGATAGTGATATACATTCTGGCCATTCGAGCCATTAGATCCGACGAGTGGCGGTTCTATCTGTGTCTTGGCACATGCTTCCTCAGACCATTTTGAAGAATAGGTTACAGAC
>Ga0222701_1000760_pt1 | contig 10609 bp, 9 predicted proteins | sample AntAcemetage1502_FD_179825 | JGI IMG/M metagenome (GOLD analysis project Ga0222701, IMG submission 179825) | Saline water microbial communities from Ace Lake, Antarctica - #1502 | ecosystem: Environmental > Aquatic > Non-marine Saline and Alkaline > Saline | place: Antarctica: Ace Lake... | reverse complement strand
CTTCTTCGCAAATTTGTTGATTTGTTGGGAAATTCTGAAATGCGGAATGATGGGTCATTGGAAGGTTGGCTTTATAAACTCAAAAATCCAACCTCAGAATGACGCCATGTAACAGCATACTCTCGGCTGTCAAAATGTTTAACATAGGGCTTTATATCAAGAAGAGGCGTTCCATCGAACATATCTACCTCAGTAAAATACAATTTATTTCCCTTTATGCTCTTGATTTTCACAATAGAAACCCCTATATGGTTAGGCCTGTGGGGACTCCTGATTGCAAATATGCCGTGTTTATCCTCCTCAAGAAAAGGTTTTCCTTCAATATTCTCTTTATGGGATTTGTGAAAATAGTAAAGAAGTATGCAATGGCTGAAGTTCTCCAAATCGTTTAACCCTTTCGCATATTCATCATTCAGTTCTACCCAAGCCTCTACATCATCCTTAAATCTCCCCTGTATAGGAATATCTTTACCTTCTTTGTAGGGCGAGTGGATTACCCCTATTGGGTACATTATTATTTGATTCATGCTTAACACACCAGATACAATAGAATAGAACAGTTACTATATCACTATTTTTCATTAAGATTGTTTTTCCATTTTTCAAGTATGAACTCTTGAAACTTTTTCAGCCCATTCTCATTCATATAAAATCTTCTATGTCCTGTTTCTTTATTTGATCTTAGATTTCTCTTCATAATCGGGTTTATGAAAACGGATGGTGTCGATCCACCTGTACCAACTATATCCATTGTGTATCCTAATGATTTTAACTTAATTTCAATCACCCCATATAAAATTATATTTCAAATTTAAAAAACCAAATTTACATCCGATTCATAAATGGGTGCCCATTAGGTTTGCAATCCACTCACTGTCATCTGATTTAGTGCCATTCGTCCAATTACCTTCAGACGATTCTTTGAAGAAGGAGTTTATGCTTGAATGCGAATGCGGGGCAAAGTATAAGTTTCAGGGAAGCAGGAAAAACCTGGAAGAATATCTGTCATCTCAGATATGGATGTGCGGGCTGGGAAGGCATGCCCGTAGCCCTGAAGGGGCGTGTAAGGGCTTGACGAGGAGGCGAAGGCGGAACAGGGATTATAAGGGGGCTTCAGCCCCCTTTTTCACTTGCTATACCTGTTCCATTTAAATCAGCAATTTTTTCTATTCCACCTATCGATTCATGCCTGTAACATCGCTCAAAAAAGGAGAAAAAAATGTGTTTTACGATAATGGATTACTGATACTACCCATGAAGAGTATTGTCTCTGTTTGTTTATGTTGAATGAGATAAATAAAAGGATGATTACAATTAAAAACAATCCTTGATGAACCACCATTCGAAGTTAATTCCATAATGACTGCGGTTGCAGCTGCCGCTTCTGTCCCTTCTTCATTGACATCTATAAACGCTTTATGTATAACCTGACTGATAAACAAATCCTTTCCACCTGTGATGCCTGAGAAATCTGCAGATGAGATAAATGGGATATTCATTCCAAGCTCAATAAGATAATTTTTCAAAGTGTACAAGGTTTCAACTTTGAACTTAGGGAGATAAATATTCACCTTTGTTTCAACCATGGATCCAGTCCATTCTGATAACATGTCACTATCAATTGTATCGATAGTAGATGATAAATCATTATTCTTAGGAAGTAGAATAATCATGGATATATCATTACCTGTATAAGGCAGTTCTAAAATCTGTATATCATCAGTCTCAGCATAGTTAAAAACATCCTCGGTGTCTATGAGGCTCATTGTTGGAGTCTCAACAGATGTTTCTGCTGAAATTTCAAACGTTCGATTGGTCGTATTCACAGGGTCAAACTGGGTTTTCCAGATGCCTTTGAAATAGATAGCGTTAGTTAATATCAACGCTGTAAGAGGATTTATCGCATCTGCTGTTATGAGATCCTTTATTAACCCATTCGTCTGGTTTTCTACCCATTGATTGATAATCGCTGCGGCTTCAGTAGGATTTGAATAATCAACCTCGGTGGCATCTCCACCATAATACTCTCGAATAACGTTAAGATACACTTCAAGCAACTGAAGATTTTCTTTTACCCATAACGCATTCGCGGTGCTAATATTATACTCTTCGTTTTTTGTATTGAGCACTTCATAGAGGTTTTTCATATAGGTGTGAAAGGATTCGTTATCCTGTTCAACACTGAGCACAGTTGCCATTTCATCAGCTGTCTCACCTCTGGCACCCTCATAGGTCATAGCAAGAGCAGTGAAAATACTGTAGGGCGAGATAAACAGATTACCTTCATTTCCTTCATGCACTTCTCTAAAAATATCAAATGCAAACGCATTAACGGCATCATGAAAAGGAAGACCGCCGACTGGAGTTAGCTCGTCATCATCCGATGTTACATCTTCATTGATGATATCTGAACCAGATTGGTTCTGAAGTAGTGCTACAAAAACAGCTGTAGATATGACAATGAATGCAGCTAGAATTGAGACAATATATTTTAATTTCATTGTTCGCTCACTAATTTTCTGTATCATCCTTTATACTATTTAAAATTCTTGAAGATGTTCGGAAAAAACCAAAAGAAAAACCAAACAAGACTGGGCTTGTTTTCTGGAACAAATCACACAGGTTTTTATTCTTGTTCTTCTAACATATTAAAAGCATCATCGATTAAATCTTGCTGAGAGTAAAACTGTAAACCCTCAGAACTTTTGACAAAACCCTCCTTTATTAACAAATATTCTGCCTCAGTTGGATAAACATCTGGCATACCATAAACCCTTACTTTTTTCATGTTATTAGATATATCATTAATATTTACATAAACTCTATATTTAACATCTACAGGTTGTATAAGCGAGGAAACACCATATGTTCGATTGAACTGATCTGTTAAATTACCTGAATACCCCCAGTCTTCCATGTTAAATTCAAGTTCTTCAACTTTAGTAAGTTCATATGTTAGAAGATCATAACAAGGAGGATTAGCTGTTGGATCTTCTACACATATTAAATCTGTCTGAAAAGTTGGAAGATAAAGGTGTATCCAATCATTTATATCGTAACCTGTATCGGCGTTACTGCCATCAGAATAATCACATAATTTTTTCAAAGGGTCATTCTTAACTATCCAATAATAGTTCATCACACTGTAATAATTCCCCCAAGTATTTCGATATTCTCTCCAGTCCTTAGTAAACCATAATACAAGGGATGAATGGTTGTCGCAACCTTCTACGGTCCATGGTTCAATCCCAAGTGTGTGACCTAGTTCATGCATTGTACCCGCAGCCAAATGGACACGCCATGCACGTGGAGTCGGAACAGTATTTGGATTCTTTAAAGGATTTAACATTTGTTTCCAATTGTACCCCATAATACTCATATCTACCTTGTTGTCCTCTGCAGGATGGGAATAACCGCCACCATGGACGATCATTTCATAATGAAAGATTCCCTTACGTTCATCTGGGAAATAATGCCTGTAGAATTGAAGTGCCATACCTGAGTCCTGAGAAACTGTCTCATAGTGAGGTAATATGCTCCCGCCTGCATTATCAGGGGTTCCTGGCCACCCTTGGTCAAAATAAATGTTAATATTATGTTCACTAAAACGTTCAGTAACAGCTTGTATCGACTCTTCCCATAGATAGTGTTTTTTATCCAAAAAACTTGTCGCTTCCATATTGTCAACTTCTACGTAAACATCTTGGTGATATGGGTTTGAGAAGTACTTAGACATTTGATACTCTTCCACGTTTTCAATCCCATCGAAATCAGGGTCAAGAACCTCATGATTATCCCAAGAATGCGGGTCATACCCCCAACGCCATTCCCAATAAGTTGAGCATCCATCCTTGTCAGGGTCCCGGTCGGTATCATCAATTTTTGGATCTGTTCCTAGAATATTCACCTCGGTCCAATATGGTATCTGGTCAGTATCATAATCTGGTTGATATATATTGAACCAGACTTCAAAAGTATCTCCTAAATAATGACCGAACCCGTCATAATCACCGAATTCGTCATCACCAGTCCATCTGCCAGTGCGATAATTAAACTTCAATTTTATTTTATCACGTTCAACATCTTGAGTTTTTAATCCCAGTAATCCCGAATTAACCCGCTCCATTAAAGTGATTGTTACATCGGATGTTTCATTTTCTTCTTCTACATTCATCTCAATTTTTTGTTCTTGAAACATTGAGTCCCAAGTGTTAAACAAGAGTTCACTAGCAGATCCAAGTGCTTCTACATTTTTGCTTACATACTCAACATGATCTAGCTTGGCAATATAAAAGAAGCTTGGCTTATTTTTCCAATTTGTACTAAAAGGAGTAAGAAGCTTTTCTAAAAGCCCTCTATGTCTTATTCTATTTATCTCTAGAAACAAGCCTTGATTTTCTAAAGGACTTATGCGATCATCAATTGTTTTAACTTCCTGTCCCCCCTCAGGTTTCTTTTCACTCTCATTGATAATTATATAGATGTAACCAATGACTCCAACCAGCACTAAAATAACGGCTACAAATATAGCTATAACAAACTTACTATTTTTTTTCTTTTTTGTCATATCTTTCCCCCCATCAATTAAATCAGATTTTATAGATGTAATAATAAATATGTTTGCCTATATAAGTATTAGCATTAAAATTACTCCAAAGTTGACTCTTATAGTGTGTGATAATGATGGTGCAACAGATAATGATACAGCATATACGTTGGGAGAAGGGAAGGGCTGAAAATGTTGGACCAAGGGCATTGGTTTTCTTTAGATAGAAAAACCCTGGTAAGGACTATGCACATAGATGAAGATACAATTGTATCATCTGAAGAATCCGATTCCTGGATGGATTAGTATCATAAAGATGATGTTCAAAATCAAAACAGCATAAACTGCACAGAAAACCCATATGAAAAGAGCACCTATTCCCTTTCCTATACCTTTGCCACCCTTTCCAATGCCAACCAGTCGTAATCCAGAATTTACAATGATGCGGATAGGTAAACCCAGTGCTAAAAAGCCAAGCCCCCACAGACCTAATTCTAAACCAATAAATGCCAAAACAATCAACGAGAGACCTTGGCCGAGAAGGGCATCTATTGCACTACTTCCAAACTGAAAGCTTATTTCCCGATCCACCAAAATGAAGGTGACAATCAACGCTATAACATGAAAGATCAAAGCATATCTTTTGAGTTTAGTATCAATCTCTTCATTTACTTCTTTTTTTAGATAGAAACGGAATAGAACATACAAGCCTATTGCCAAAATCCAAACTACAACAAGCAGAATGGGAAATGCTATTCCATCTTCACTTTCTTTTGCCTGTGGGTTATAAAAATGATCTCCTAAGAAAATTAATTTATAATCTCCAGTTATTTCTGTTTGTACTGTTTGATTTCCTGAAATTGTGATATCGAATTTATCTCCTCTGGCAAAGCCAAAACGTGAGAATGCCTGGAGCGAATCGTCAACAGTAAATGAGTCATTTGTTTTAATAAGAACCATACCGCCGTTGATGATTGAAGATGCTACAGAGATTATTTCATCGAATCCTTGAGTATTGTTAGAAAAACCAGGGATACTTATATTGCCTAAACCATCAGATACATCTGGTATCTCTTCAAAAATTGTAGCAATATTGGCATCATCAGATTCTGCAGGAGATATGGACAAAGTCACAGTAAACTGTTTTTCTTCAGAGGATAGAGGAAAGGTATATAATGACGAATTTTGAATAAATGAAAGATTGTCATCTTCTATGAAGAAAACCTTGCCCTCCAAATCCCCGTTCCAAAGTTTGCCTCCGTCAGAATTCCTAACAATTATGCTGCCACTACCCTCAGAGAATTGAAACAGAAGAGATGACTCACCAGAATATTGCATGCTCATCTGAGATTTAGTTAACATTACTAGGAAGGGCAGGTTGTTTCCTTCCTCAATTTCAAAACTAACCACCGACGAAAGGGCATAATCCGCAACAGACTGTGTAGTAATGCCACTTCCATCGGTCCCAAATATAAAGGGACCTTCTTTGGCAATAATATCTACATTGGAGAAGCTTTTAATGCCATTTATGAAATCAATTAAATCTTCCGGCGACATAGATTCAAAATCCAGACTTTGAAGTTCTTGTATATCGACAATGGTGACTTTGCTAACATCCTTGAAGGTACAGGAGTTCAACAAAGGAAAAGCATGAAGATCTTCTAGTAAGGAAAGATTGAAATCAACTTCTACAGAATAGTTGTTCAAAATATCTTCAAATGATGAGATATTGATCATCGAATCTGTTTGATAAACTGAATCCATAGGGTAACCTTGAAAATCTCCTGAAATATCAGTTTTACCAACAAAAAAAGCCATTGAATCTTGGTCCAATTCTCCCTTCATATGTACAACTGGTGAAAGTACCTGAGCATTTACTGACGCAGACATAGTCAAAAATAAAACTATGCAACCCGACACCAACAATTTATTCATACAAAACCCAGATTAACAGTAGATTATAAAAAGATTTTTTAATTATCTTGAGTAATAGCATCAAATTGTGGATTTGAAGAGAGAAAAAATGTCAATAGATGTTGACGGAATAAAAGATAAAACATCTGAAGAAAATCTTTCTCCTTACCGCTGGATAGTCTTGGCCATTTTTATGGTTGTGGCTTTACTCTCACAGTTATTGTGGCTCACTTTTGCCCCCATCTCTTCAGAAATGTCTAAACTCTTTGGCGTGAGCGCATTTGATATATCACTCTTATCTTTAGTCTGGCCCCTCGTGTTTGTAATATCTGCAATCCCAGTGGGAATATTTATTGATAATAAAGGTTTCAAAACGAGTGTGGGAGTAGGGGCAATTATTCTAGCTATTTTTGCGTGCTCAGGGTTTTTTCGACAGTCTCTAACTACAATTTCACCATCTTACTAGTCTTTCAGAGCGGTGCTGCTATCTGCCAAGCTTTCATTTTTGGTAGTATCACGAAACTTGCAGTATCCTACTTTCCTGAAGATGAGCGAGGACTTGCCACAGGACTGGGAACCATCGGTTTATTTCTTGGAATGATGCTTGCACTTGTTCTCACACCAATTTTATTTCTGTCTTTTGGGGTAACTGGCATGCTTACTATTTATGCCATTATTTCGTGTATTGGAGCTTTTCTTTTCTTAATCCTTGTAAGGGAAAAGAGCTCATCAGATATTGAAGAGGTAGGTTCAACCTTTACCTTACACGACCTTTGGAATTTATCCAGATTAAGAGATTTTCTTATACTTGAGTTTGGCTTCTTCGCCTGTGTTGGCAGTTTCACGGCCATTATGACATGGCTTGAGGAGATGCTTCATTCACTCCATAGGATAAGTATGGATCAAGAGGGAATTGCTGGCGGATTGCTGGTGATAGGTGGAATTATTGGTTCAATAGTAATACCCGTAATTTCTGATAAAGCAAAAAAAATAAAGCCGTTTGTTCTACTAGACCTAGCTATCGGTACCATTACACTCTATATTCTTGGAGTCGTTGGAAGTTTTTTACTCCTTGCAATTATCTGCTTCATAACAGGCTTTTTCTTAATGTCTGCTCTCCCATTAGTTCTAGAACTATCCAGCAGAATCGCAGGGCCAGGAATGGAAGGTAGAGCCTCTTCTTTACTGTGGTTCTTCTCTCAGGTAGGTTCCGTACTTTTAATAGCTATTGTAGATCCAGTCAAGTCAAGATGGGGCAGTTATTACTACTCAATTGTCTTAATTGTGATCCTTTGGGCCGTTGCTTTCTTCTTGTTTATGGGTATAAAAAAAATAGATTACACCTCTGGCAGATAAGACGGATTTATTTATGCCATGCCAGCAGAAGGTAAATATTTTTTCAAAACACAAGGCAATTCTTCAATGATATCTGTTGCAAGTAACCCATATGATTTCTTATCAAATACATTGTTACCAGCTTCACCATTAAGAAATGCCGCAATTCTTATTGCGTTAAACGGCTCAACGCCTTTAGACAGTAGCGCTCCGATAATTCCTGCCAGCACATCTCCTGTACCACCTACTGTCATTGCCTCATTATGGATTTTATTGAGTTTTGTTTTTCTACCGTTGCTGAGAACGTCAACATATCCTTTCAAAAATATGGATATGCCCAGTTTTTTGGCCCACTCTTGAACAGTTTTAACCTTACTGCCAATATCTTCGGGTAACTCAATCCCTGTTAATTTTCTAAACTCTTCCTTATGGGGAGTGACAACAGTCCTCGAGCTTTTTATAATATCTAACTGTTCTCCAACCGATTTTATCGCATCTGCATCTATAACTAAAGGTTTGTCTTGATTGACAGTGATTTCTACAATTTTTATGATTGTTTCTTCTGTCTCCTTTGCATCACCCAAGCCTGGCCCGATAACTATTGCATTACATTTATCCAAAAGTTCTCTAATGGCAGGTACATCCCCAGGAATCAAAAAATCAGAATTCAAATTTTTAACAATAAGATTAGGAGAAAAAGAGGCTATTACACTACCTACTCTTTTTGGTGCAGCAATATATGCTAAATCTGAACCGGTACGTAATGCAGCAAGACCTGCCAATGCCGGCGCACCAATATATGGCCCCCCGCCAACAATCAAAACTCTTCCGTTATCTCCTTTATGCGATCGCATTTTTGGTCGTGGGTAATACACTGATAGTTCTCCTGGACCCACATAATCAATGGCATCCCTCGGTATTCCTATATCCACCACCTTAATATCGCCACAGTTTTTACTGTTCATCCCTTCTTTTTGGTCATGAAATGTAACAGTGAATTTTGGTGTTACAGCAGTGCCTGCTCCAAGACCCGTAGGAACATCAACTGAAAGAATGGTTTTGTCTTCTGCGGCATTAATTTTTTTAACGATACTAAAGAACGGTTCTCTTGGATCCCCTGATAAACCTATGCCCAGCATGGAATCAAGAATAACATAATTTTCTGAAAGGAGTTCATCTATCTTATCCAACGAATCTATATCATATATCTTCACTTTCGCCTTCTTTAATTTATCAAAATTGTTTCTGGATATTTCTGTCTTTATGTCATTTTCCTTTCCAACCAAAAATAGGGTTACATTATGTTTTTCCATTAAGTGCCTGGCAGCTACGAATCCATCTCCTCCATTGTTGCCTGTTCCACAAAAAACAAGGATTTTCTTTTTCCCCGGATCAATCTGGTTTACAAAGTCTGCCACTCCTTTCCCTGCATTCTCCATCAACTTATACGGTGGCGTTCCAAAATACTCTGAGTTTTTATCCGAAACCTTTACTTCCCTACCAGAAATCATACCAAAATGTATAACAACTTATAACCTATATATGCTTCGGAATAGAGAACTATTTGGAGGATGTAATATATGATGCCCGGACGAATAAATCCAAGGCAAATGAACCAAATGATGAAGAAACTCGGCATTAATGTTAAAGAAATAGAAAACGTAAAAAGGGTAATAATTCAAACCGATAAAAAGGAATACGTTTTTGATAATGCCGAAGTTACAATCATGGGTGCTCAGGGACAAAAGACATACCAAATCTCCGGAAAACCAAAAGTGACAGATATAGAAGAGGAAATCCCAAAGGGAGATATTGAACTTATCATAGAGCAAACAGGAAAAACTGCTGAAGAAGCAAAAAAAGCCTTGGAAGAAACAAAAGGAGACATTGCTGAGGCAATCATGAAGTTAACAGAATGATAAGCCTTCGGTGAAAAAGAGTCTTTTAATTGCTGCACTAAATTTTCCTAAAAATAGCGATGGAATATATCTAAAAAGATGGAATATGACAACCAGATAAGGAAAATAAATAACTTTGAGTGTAAAGAACGGTAAGTTTTTGAAACATTTCTTGTTTTGGGGCTTGTGAACAACAATGAAAATAGATCCTTGGAGCTCAGCTACATACCAAGATTATACACGACTTCGTGATGAATTCGGAATAGAAGAATTCGATGATGCCTTGTGGAATGATTTGCCAAATCCTCACAAGCTTCTCAGAAGGGGCATCGTATTTGGACATAGAGGTTTTCAACTCATTCATGACGCAGTAACAAATAATAAACCATGGGCCATCCTCACAGGACTTATGCCCTCAGGAAAAATGCATTTGGGGCATAAAATGGTTATTGATGAAGTAGTATATTATCAGAGCTTGGGAGCAGATATCTTTATCGCAGTGGCAGATATTGAATCATTTGCTACACGAGGTTACACATTAGAAGAAACAAAGGATTTAGCATTGAATGAATACATACAAAATTATATCGCGCTTGGTTTAAAACCTGAAAAATGCCATATTTACTTCCAATCAAAAAATGAGGACGTAAAAGATCTTGCTTACTTACTGGGTAAAAAGGTAAACTGGTCACAGATGGTTGCCACATACGGTTTCAATGGATCGAGTAATATGGCACATATCTTTTCACCATTGATACAAACTGGCGATATAGTTCATGTGCAGCTAGAAAAATTTGGCGGAGTACGACCTGTACTTGTTCCTGTTGGTGTAGATCAAGATCCACATATACGGCTAAGTAGAGATATTGCACGATCCCATCGTTTATACAATGTGACTGTTACTAAAGATGGTAAG
>Ga0222701_1000749_pt1 | contig 10715 bp, 7 predicted proteins | sample AntAcemetage1502_FD_179825 | JGI IMG/M metagenome (GOLD analysis project Ga0222701, IMG submission 179825) | Saline water microbial communities from Ace Lake, Antarctica - #1502 | ecosystem: Environmental > Aquatic > Non-marine Saline and Alkaline > Saline | place: Antarctica: Ace Lake... | reverse complement strand
CTTCACCACTCCGGAGATACTCCGTTCCAGTCTGGCAGAGGTGATACTGAGAATGATCGCACTGGGAATGGGCAATATTTCTTCATTCCCCTTTATAGATTCACCTTCCGCGGGAAATATCAGGGAAGGATTCGCACTGCTACGGGAACTGGGCGCCACAAGATCTGATGGTGGAAAAGTCTTCCTGACAGGAATGGGAACTGCCATGTCGCGCCTGCCGATAGATCCAAGGCTTTCACGCATGATCATAGATGCCGGGGAGCAAGGGTGCATGGAGGAAGTGATTGTTATAGCCTCTGCTCTATCCATCCAGGACCCCAGGGAACGACCTCTTGAAAAAGAGCAGGAGGCCGACAGGATTCAAAAACCCTTCGTAAATCCCGCCTCCGACTTTATAACACTTCTGAATATCTGGAACAGGTACCATGATGTCCACAAGGAATTAAAGACACAAAACCGGATGCGCAAATTCTGCAAGGAGCATTTCCTGTCATTCAGGAGGATGAGAGAATGGCGGGACGTATATGAGCAGATATCAACCATCCTTAAAGAAGCCGGGCACAAAAAGACAAAGAAAGCGCTGCAGGGTGAGCTGCTGTACGAAGGCATACACAGGGCAATCCTCGGCGGCTATATTTCAAGCATAGGTGTAAAAAAAGAAAAGAACATCTACCTGATGGCAAGGGGCAAGGAGGTCATGCTCTTTCCCGGTTCGGGTCTCTTCAACCGCGGCGGGGACTGGATAGTTTCGACTGAAATGGTTGAAACATCGCGGATGTTCGCCCGGATTAACGCCGTCATAAATCCAGAGTGGCTCGAGGAGGTCGGGGGAGAGCTCTGCCGCCGAAACTATCTCGAGCCGCACTGGGAAAAGAACCGCGGGGAGGTCGTCGCAAGCGAGCAGATAAAACTCTACGGCCTTATAATAGTACCGGGAAGGCCCGTCTCATATGGACGCATATATCCCGCGGAGGCCACCGGTATATTTATTCGAAGCGCCCTTGTAGAGGGTAACATCAGGGACCCTCTTCCATTCCTTATACACAACCGGGATCTGGTTGAAGAAGTGGCCGGGATGGAAGACAAGATAAGGAAAAAAAATATCCTGGTAAACGAGGACCTCCTCACCGAATTCTACGAGGAGCGTATCGACATCGCTTACAACACCAGCACCTTGAAAAAACTTATAAAAGATAGGGGATCAGATGATTTTCTCCGGATGAGCAAAGATGATATCATGGAGTATCATCCGGGAGAAGAGCTTTCCATGTACCCTGACAAAATTACCCTGGGGAACAGGGTCCTGTCCTGCTCATACAGTTTCGATCCGGGAGAACAGGATGATGGAGTAACATTACATGTCCCCTCTGATGCCGTCTCAACCCTCCCACTGGAATCAGCTGACTGGCAGATCCCTGCCCTCGTGAGAGAAAAAATAACCGCCCTCATAAAAGGCCTGCCCAAAGAATATAGAAAACAACTTGTCCCCATTCCACAAACAGTAGATAGCATTGTACGCGACATTAAAGACTGCGACAGTTCAATCATCACTTACATGGCGCAGTTCATACATGAAAAATTCAACATCAATATACCGGCCGCGGCATGGCCGGTTGAAGGCATACCGGATTATTTAAAGATGCGCTTTTCTATCATAAACGAAAAGGGCGAGAAAATACTCTCCAGCCGTGATGTCCGTTCACTGCAGGAAAACCTGCCCGATAGCGGGGAATTCCCGGCGCTCAAAGCGGCAAAGACACAATGGGAAATAGAGGGGATAACCTCATGGGACTTTGTGGATATTCCCGAAAGCATCATCCTGAATGGTAAAGGCGGGATTGAAGGACTGGCATACCCCGCCCTGGAGCGGGGAAATGATGGCAATATTAATTTACGCCTTTTCAGAGATACGAAAAAGGCGGAAACGGCACACGGAAAAGGCATCGCCGCGCTCTACGAATTACACTTCAGAAAGGATATGAAGTTCCTGAAGAAGTGTCTCGCGCTGCCTCAGGAGATAAAAATGGGTGCAAATTACCGCGGAGGAGCGCGACAGATAGAAAACGCTCTATACCTGAAAACAATATGCACTCTCTTTAAACGAAACATTAGAAAGCGAGAGGATTTTCTCGAATACGCGAAGTCTGCGGGTCGCGACATCCTCCCGGAGGGGCAGAAATTGCTGCAGAATGTTATACCGGCAGTGAAAATGCACGGAAAAGTCAGCGAGATTCTTCACAAACTGGAGATCGTAAATATTACCAACAAGTCAGCAACGGATTTCATCGCCGCGCTTAGAAAAGATGTCAACCGGCTGATGCCGGAAGATTTTGTGGAAATTTATGAAGAAGAACGGTTGTCTGACATACCGAGGCATCTTCGTGCTATCATGATTCGAGCTGAAAGAGGCATGGCACACATCGAAAAAGACAAGGTCAAGGCCGGCAAACTCAGTCCCTTTGACGACAAACGCGAAGAGATGCTCAAGGAAACCTACTCTTCATCTGAAGAGAAAAAACGGGCGGTGGAAGAGTACACGTGGATGGTGGAAGAGTACCGGATATCAGTCTTCGCACCGGAAATAAAGGCCCGGGGCTCCGTATCTCCCAAAAAACTGAAAGAGAAGATAGCCGAGATTGAAAGGCAGTATTGATCAAACGGTTCACGGTTACCGGTTCACGGTTTAAGGTATGAGGTATGGGGTATGAGGCGTGAAGTTCAGGGTTCAATTGTGAACCGTTCTTAACCGTAAACTGTGAACTGTGAACTGTGAACTGTGAACTGTCGTTTACACGCAGGGTATCTTCAACTTCTGACCGATATATATCCTGTCTCTTGACCTGATGTTATTGACCTTCATCAAAGCCCTTATCGTAGTGCCGTAATCCCCGGCGATGCTTTCCAGATTATCCCCCCGCTTCACCACATATACCACCGGCGCCATTGACACAGAATCTGCGCCGGATATCTTCAGTTTCTGACCAACATATATCCTGTTTTTTGACTTGAGATTGTTGGCCTTAATCAGGGTTCTTACAGTAGTGCCTTGACTTACGGCTATATTCTCCAGTATATCCCCCCGTTTCACAACATATACCGTTGGCGTCGCCGGAACAGAATCCATGCCGGACATCTTCAACTTCTGTCCTGCATATATCCTGTTTTTAGATCTGAGGTTATTGATCTCCATCAGTGTCTTCATAGTGGTGCCGTGCCTGCCGGCAATCCGCTCAAGCGTATCTCCTCTTTTGACAACATATACTGATGGCGGCTGTGCCAGGGGTTCGGAAAATAACTTCAACTTCTGTCCTGCATATATCCTGTTTTTGGATTTGAGGTTATTGATCTCCATCAGTGCCTTCATTGTTGTCCCGTGCCTGCCGGCAATCCGCTCAAGGACATCCCCTTTCTTTACCGTGTAGGTGGCGGCATAACTCTTTTTTCCGGAAGGAGCAGTGGATCTCGGGGTAAGAGCCTCTTTACACCAGCTCCTGTGAGCAGCGTAGGGAAGCGGAAGGAACTTGTCAACAGCGTAGGCTATCGCCCAGGCGATATCAGTCTGATAGGAAGAACTCCGGAGCATGAGTTCTTCTCTCGAATTGGATATAAAGGCGGTTTCTACCAGCACGGACGTGACATCGGGAAGTTTAAGAACCTTGAAAGGAGCCCTTTGTACTCTTGAAGACCTCAAATGATTTACCTGCCTCATCTTTGTCAGAGCGACAGCTCCGAATGCACTGGAACGGTTTATGGTCTCTGTCTGGATCATATTGAGGGTTATCGGATTGGACTCACCATTGCTATGCCCGTTCTCTGAACCACCCACAATGTCTGACATGTTCTCACTCTTCGCGAGAAGCTTTGCGGCCTCGCTGCTCGCCCCCCTGGTTGACAGACAATATACAGACGTCCCACGAACGCCCCTGCTCTTGCTGGCATCGGCGTGAATGCTGATAAAAATATCAGCGCCGTATTCTTTCGCGATCCTGCCCCTGTCCTTCAACGATATAAAATAATCTCCCTTTCTCGTAAGAAAGGCTTCGTAACCCCTCTTTTTCAAGATCCTGTGCAGTTTTTTTGCTATACTAAGAACTACATTTTTTTCGAGCGTCCCCCTGTGGCCCACGGCGCCGGGATCTTCTCCGCCATGCCCGGGATCAATAACCACTATCTTTTTTTCCAGTATCTTGACCTTCTTCCGCTCCTCGCTCTCCTTTTTCTCCACATCCGGAAGCATGATGTCAATAACGATTCGATATGGTTTACTGAGTATTCTCTTAAGCTTAAATGCCTTCATTTCGACATTGTCCGCCACCTGCAATTCCACCCTGACACCCCCTTTGGGCAAAGAAGTCAGAATGACCTTTTTGACCGCAGGCTTATCAATGTCGTACGTATGGGGAATTCCTCCGGGGAGAACCGCGTCTTTCATATCGACATATATTTTGTAATCCTCCTGTGCAACAGTGTAAGAGGTCTCGCCACTCACATCGAGAACAACCCTCGTGTGATCCGGGGCTGTCCAGTGCCTGACATGGAGTACGGCAACTGAACCGAATGCGTCCGGACAGACCGCTGTCACCAGTAGCAGAATCAAAAGAAAAACGATGTGGGTTATTTTTTTCATTACGTTTCGGACGCCCCTCCTTCTCCCGTTTTCAGGACAAAAGTCTAACAGCTTTACCCTGAGTTTACAACCCTGTCCGGATTTCCATTAGGACATGCGCTCAAACTGTTAGTGGGATTATAATGCAGGGGTTTCCAAAAAAATCAATTGATAATAATTCGATATTAGAATACTGTACGGTGCTTTTAATAAGGGCGATTAGCTCAGCAGGATAGAGCACTGGCCTCCGAAGCCAAAGGTCGTGGGTTCGAATCCCACATCGCCCCCCATGATAACAACATCAGCCACCATAACACAGGGTACGGGAGAGTGGTGTCTTTTGAAATCAGTCCAACAGGATTAAATTACAGACGATACAGGGCTCCCCGGTTCAATTAATTAGAATCTGCCCCGGTCTCTCAATCACACAAAGGAAGATGATTCGCATGAAATACGACCTGTTCAAGGTCCTGAGATCTTTTATAACTTTCATTTCAGGAAAGAACGAGCAACAGCCAACAGCAGAGAAGGAAAAAATTCACCCAGTCGAGAAAAGAAAAGAAACATCAACAGGAAGAAACAGGAAAGCCCCGGCAAAGAAAGTTCCGGCAGAGAAAGTTCCGGCAGAGAAAAAGAAGGAACGCATGCTGTTCCGCGAACTTGGCCTTCCTCCACAAATCCTCGGTGCAATCGAGAAGATTGGATACCGAGAGATGACCCCTATTCAGGAGGCTACCTATTCAATCATTGCCTCGGGGCAGGATCTCTGCGCCCTCGCGGAAACGGGATCTGGAAAGACGGCCGCATGCTCGATTCCCCTTGTTCAGAAGATCGATACCTCACTGAACGCCATCCAGGGCCTGGTGATCGTCCCGACCCGTGAATTATGCCTTCAATATGTGGATGAAATCGAAAAGGTCGGTGCCGGGGCCGGGGTGGTCTCGTTTGCCGTTTTTGGCGGATTCAGCAAGGAGATTCAGATCGCCAAGATAAAACACGAGGTACATATCCTCGTCGCGACTCCAGGGCGGCTCATTGATCTTCTGTATGACGGGGTTGTCATCCTGTCGAACGTGAAATGTGTCGTCCTCGATGAAGCAGATGAACTCTTGAAGGAAGGATTCCTTGAGGATATCGAGTTTATCATGTCATGTATGATCAACAAGCATCAGACACTCCTCTTCGCCGCGACAATGGATGACAATATCACAAAGCTTTCTCATAATTTTCTGCGAGAGCCCGAATACATCTCTCTTATCAAAAAGAGGGCAGCGCCGGCGAGTATCGAACATTATTTTGCCTATCTCCACTCGAGTCGCAAGGAGGCGAGCCTCACAAAATATCTTGAGGATGAGGACGTCAGCCAGGCGATCATTTTCTGTAACGCCCGGCACAAGGTTGACAAGTTATTCCGCGATATGCGTAAGCACTACAAGGACATCGAGTATATCCATGCCGGGCTCAGTCAGAACAAGCGTTCTTCCATATTCAGGCAGTTTAAAACAAAGAAGCTTCGTTACCTTATCGCCACTGATGTCGCAGGGAGAGGGCTTGATTTTACGCACGTATCCCATGTAGTGAACTGGGACTTACCGATGGACGGAACGCAGTATACTCATCGTACCGGTCGTTCCGGGCGGATGGGGAGAAGGGGCCGGGCCTTTTCCCTTGTGACCAGGCGTGACCTCCCCCAGCTTCGTGAACTTATACGGAAGAAGAAAATTATCCCCCACTGGATCGGGGAGAGCCCGTTTAAGGAAAGCAAAACGCCACAGGAAGAGAAAACCCCCCAAAGAAAAAGACCCTACCGGCGCCACAGCGGTGGAGAAATAAAGCGTGACAGGGCAGGAGCAAAAAGAGAAAACCAGCCTTAGAAATCAAGAATAAACAAGTCATACAGATTTCGCCGTAATAAGGTGTATGAGTAATTTCTTCTTGCTGACTTAGCTCAAGCCCGTCTTGTCCTGACTCTGAAACAAATCAAAGGCATCGTTTACATCAGTGAACTCCAGAGAATGGTTTTTACAACCGTTACGGGAACAGACTTTTACGGTTCCCCCCTGCTGTAATTGAAACCCGACTATGGGCGCCTTGCATTCACATGTTTGATACACGGGAAAGGGATTCCCGCATTGTGGGCAGAACAGGGAGCAAATAGCATCCTTAATGTCATCCACACCATCAAATTTTTTGTTATAACTTCCGTAAACCTGACTCAGATAAATGTGACCTGACTTTTTTTCAATCTTTGTCTCAAGATCTATCGAAGGAAGATCATCAAGCCTGACATCAGGATTCATCAGGGATTTACCACATGCGGGACATTTGACGAGAATTTTAATTGAACCAGTCATATCGAACCTCCTTGTTTTTTTTGTGCCTTTCCTAATAGCTATTTATTCGCTGAAGTACTCCGGCCTCATGGAGACGGTAAGCCCGTCGCCACTGTTTTTCAGCCGCACAGCAAGTCCATGAATCTTCGGCAGTTCGTATTCGAAGAAGTAACGGAAGGTATGTAGTTTTCCGCGGTAAAAATCGGTATCGGCGGCCTCAGAGGCTCCGGCAAGCGCCTCATCCGCCGTAAGGGCCTGGAGAAGCCATTGCCAGGCGATGGCGATGATACCGAAGAATTCAAGAAACAGTGTCGCGTCGGCCAGGAAGATTTCTATTTCTCCCTTGAGGGCAATTTCCGTCAGGCTTTGGGCAACCTCTTTCAGGGATTGCAGGGCCTCCTGCAGTTTTTCCGCATATGGCGCTAACTCATCAATTGACTTTGCCCCGGCAATTGCCTTTTCGACTTCCTCAAGGTAGAGGAGGAGGGCCTTTCCGTCTTTCATGACCATTTTCCGACCCAGGAGGTCCATCCCCTGGATCCCCGTGGTTCCTTCGTGAATGGGGTGAATGCGCACATCGCGATAATACTGCTCCAGTGGAAACTCATCACAGTAGCCATACCCGCCCAGGCACTGAAGCCCCTGGCTGCAGGAAAGAACACCCATCTCCGAGGGATATGTTTTTGCTATAGGAGTAAGAATTTCCAGCAGCAGTTTATATCTCTCCTTCTCTTCTCCATCTTCAAGAACCGTAATAAGGTCTGTATATCTGGAGCACTGGAAAATTAAGGAAAAAGCGCCCTCCACGACGGCCCTCTGGAAAAGGAGCATCCGCTTGACGTCGGCATGTTCGATAATCGGTATCTGCGGTTCGGCGGGGTCTTTGGAGGTAATCTTTCTTCCCTGGGGTCTTTCCTTCGTATATTCAAGGGCCGCATAATAGGCAGCGGAAGCAATGGCGGCGGCACCCATACCGACGTCGATCCGCGCCTCGTTCATCATCTGAAACATGCACCTGATACCTTTATGGGGTTCTCCCACGAGCCAGCCGCGGCAGTCGTCATTCTCTCCAAGACTGAGCTGCGTAATGGGCGCACCACGATAGCCGAGCTTGTGATAAATTCCGGTGCAACTTACATCATTGGATACCAGGTCTCCCTTATCATTCAGTCTTTTATTAGGGACGACAAAAAGTGATATTCCCCTTATGCCCTGCGGAGCACCTTCGATCCGCACAAGCATTAGATTGACTACATTCTCAATGGAATCATACTCGGCACAGGAAATAAATATCTTCTGCCCTTTGAGTGTATAATATCCATCGTCAGTGGGACAGGCCGTGGTGGAAACATCGGTCAGGGATGAACCTGCCTGTGGCTCCGTGAGGGCCATGGTTCCCTGCCACTGGCCAGCAAACATCTTCGGCAAATAGGTATCGATCAACTCCTGAGAACCGAAGGACATAATCAGATGGGCCGCGCCGGTGGTGAGAAAGGGATAGACGCAGGCGGAATAATTGGCCGCAGAAAATATCCCCCGAAAGGCCGTCATAACGCTCATCGGTATCTGCTGACCGCCAAGTTCATACGGCGCATGCGCCCCGATCCAGCCCCCTTCCCCGCAGGCCTTCATGACCGTTTCGACCACGGGATGGACCTTCACCGTGGTTCCCGTGAATTCAGGCTGCTCTTTATCCATTTCGGAGAAAGCGGGAAAGAGAATATCCTTTCCCATTCTCATCCCCGTGTCCAGCACCATATCAAAAACTTCTCGGTTGTGATCGGCAAAGAAAGGGTATGCAGTTAGTGATTCCACATCGAACATTTCATAGAGCATGAATTTCAGATTCCGCATACTGATAAAGGTTTGAGCCATGAACAAATCCTCCTTCTATTATAATCAGGGATATCGCCCTTTTCAAACAATGTCTCAGGCAGAGACGCTACGTTGAGCCGGCAGGTTAACCGCTGTTTATCTCATTCAAACCGTCTATTATAAGATCAAGTCCTCCCTCGGAGACCTTCGCTATTCTCCTGCCAACACACCTCACTGAAAGTGTCACTCGAATTCATGTGGAAGTGGGTCACCATCGACGTCCTCGTAGACTTCCGGTCGAAACCGGGGGGTGCAGACGGCGAGGAAAATCAGATCACCTTGACCAAGGTTGGTAATCCGCTGACGGCACGACGGGGGTATGAACACCACGTCTCCGACACTCACATCCCGCGGTGGAAGATTACCGACCTCCGCACGCCCACTACCCTCAAGGATAACGTAACGCTCCACTGTCCCGACTATCCGATGCCACCGCGTGGTTACCCCAGGTGCGACGCGCACCCGGGCGATAGAGGCGTCCGGGTCATCCGGTGTGTTGGACAGCTCGATAATGTAACATTTTTCGGGAGTGTAAAACTCCACTCCAGGATTAATGTTCATAACGGCTTCGTTCATTTCATACACAAGTTGACCCCCATCGCAAAGCTCACCCGCCTCCATCACTGCTTGTCCCTGAACTTTGAAAAGCCACTTGCTTGAATGCAGGGCAGGACATTTCATAAACCGTAACGCTGCTGGTTGTCAGATAGTGCGATCGAATAGGCTAACTTACTGACATAATTACATCTTATAAATCATGGGATACAAACTATTTTGAAAAATAAAGTATTGCGTCCCTGGAATTTCCCCTGGAATTTCTGAGCGTGTCTATTTCCCCATGAAAACCTGCATAATGGTCAGGGCCTGATTACGGTCTTCCAGACGGATAGCGTCTTCCAGGCTCATCCCTCCCGTGTTCCGGTCCAGCGCTTCTTTCGTAACCCGGAGACCCAGGGGTGACTTGCCCGCCATGTTCCGGGCCATGGCCATCGCTTCGTCCATCAGATTTTCCGGTTCGTGTATCGCTTGGAGAAATCCTATCCTGAGGGCTTCCGAAGCATTCATGAAATCACCCGTCAGGAGATACCGCGCCGCGTTCCCCGTTCCTACGGCGCGCGGCAGGAGCCATGATGCCCCCATATCGGCGCCTCCGAAGCCCAGGTTTATATATGCCGCCTGGAATCGCGTCTTTGGCACCCCAAACCTTACATCACAGGCCATGGCAAGGGAGAATCCCGCCCCCACTGCCACGCCGTTGATCGCCCCAATGATCGGCTGGGGAGTCTGTCTCATGAAAAGAATGAAATCGGAATAAAGACGCTGGTTCTCATAGGCCGATTTAGGGGTGTATCCATCCTTCGGACTCATTATCTCCGGGTCCCCGATGTCCAGGCCCGCGCTGAATCCCCGTCCCGCACCTGTGAGCACGAGCACCCTTGTATCCAGATCATCGATACGCTCTTTCAGGCAGCGGCGAAACTCGTCCCGCATGGTGAAATTGATGGCATTGAGCGAGTCGGGACGGTTCAGTGTAATGATTCCGATCGGACCTTCACGTTCAAATGTAATAGTGGTGTAATCCATTGATTTCCCCCCTTTGGATATTGTAATGGTGCCCCAACCATATTCTTTCCGGATTGGAAATGATGACGTGTTCTTAAAAGGGAGCGCCACCCGGGAAATGGCTGATGAATTCCACTGGAGAAATTGTGCGACGGGACGACGCGCTCAATCATTCCGGGCAGGCTCCTTCTTGGACGATTTTCTTAGTTTGAAATTTTCCCGGACACAAGGGCTATCTGCTCCTCGGCCTCTTTCATCATTCCCTCTACGAGTTCTTTGCAGGTCATGATCTTGTGGACCAGGCCCACCGACTGTCCCACCATCATGGGGGCCAGATC
>Ga0222701_1000744_pt1 | contig 10778 bp, 9 predicted proteins | sample AntAcemetage1502_FD_179825 | JGI IMG/M metagenome (GOLD analysis project Ga0222701, IMG submission 179825) | Saline water microbial communities from Ace Lake, Antarctica - #1502 | ecosystem: Environmental > Aquatic > Non-marine Saline and Alkaline > Saline | place: Antarctica: Ace Lake... | reverse complement strand
CCATCTACACAGTCCAGAACCATACTAAAAAAATATAATGATGCTGCAATACTAAAACTTACAACATCACCACGTGAGAAAAAATATGCACTTATTATACCGGTTATTGTAGTCATTAAAGAGACTTGATTTGGAGTAATGGAAGTCGGATAAAACAACTTAACAAAAATAAATGCGATTGGTCTTAATATATAAAGTGTCAATGTTTCATCAAATATGGCATGCTTAATTGATTTTTTGTAATCTTTAAACATTTGTTTGTTATATTCTTTAAATCTTCTATTATTATTACTCATATTATTTAAATCCTTTTTCGGCAATTGTGCCATTATCTATACTTGGATCAAAATCTGGATCCGGTACTTCCCATTTTCCATAATTCAAGCGAAGGTATTCTTTCGCATTGGAAGGGATTTTAACTTTCTTACCTTCCCACGTGATTGTATCTAATTTATCAAAGAATTTACTTTCGGAATGTTTTAAGGCATTCATAATTATCCAATGTTGACGATCACCAACCTTGTACTTGAAAAAGAGATCTACGTGCAAGTTGATCCCGGTTATCCTTTCTAAAGGAGGCTTAAGTTTCACATTTCTGAACTTACCTGGCACCCAAGAACTTGATGTCATTTTTCTTACAACAAAAAATACAGGGAAGAATTGATAACGGATTTTCCATAACTTTTCTGCATATTCTCCCGGTACACTCATATCAGCATCATGATCCCATGGCAAAAGGTCCCCATCGCGAACAATTCCGAGTAAAGTTCCTTCGTCCAACCAGTAAGGAATATTATTTTTTTCTAGTATTTTTATAGCGAATAAAATCAATCTTTTCATTCTATCGTAGTACTTTCCTTCAAGCTTTATCGATTTTTTTGTGTACTTTCTGATCCTATCCTTTTGTGGAATTTTACTAATAGTCTTAGAATCAACAATAGAGTGATCATCAATACTACTTAACCAGTTTTTATTTACTGTTTTCCACTCACCATAACGGGTTGAAAGATAATTCTCAACATCACTCGGTACATTAATATCCATTTCATTAATATTGATTTTATCCAGTTTCTGAAAAAAATGTGAGTTAACCCATTTACAACTTCTTTTGTCTACCCAAATATATTTATCTTCTTTTTTGTATTTAAATGTTACTCTAATTTTTTGTCCCGCATATTTACTTTTTACTAGTTTTTTTAAGATCACTGCTTTAGGAAAATCATTCGGTATCCATTCCCGCTTTGAAAGATCAATTACTGGTTTAATCCTATAGAACGGTGAAAGTTGTTTTTCCAGTTTCATAAATTTATTAAAATATTCTCCAGGAATTCCGAGATCAATATGCTTATGATCAGGATTACATTTATTATCTCTGATAATTCCCAGTAAGGTACCCGATTCCAGCCAGAAAGGAATATTATTTTCGTTTAATATCTTATATGTTTTCTTGAATATTTTTGTATTAAGTTTTTTAATAATCATCTTTTTTAATATTTCCTTTTTATAATATAGAAAAACAACTTATCTTTAACCACCAGCAGTCAGATGTATTATTTTCAAATCATCACTATCAGTAATTATCTGAATTGCAAAGGATTTTTTATTGATGAGTTGACCATTAATTTTAACAATACTGAGATGAATTAGAAAATTATTTTCTTTTAATAATTTTTCTACTGTTAATCCTTTTCCCCAAGGTATTAGGTTATTATTAACTTTTATCATTTATTTATAACTCACTTTATCATTTTCTTTTCATGAAAACTAAATTTATAAATTTCGATTTTGACAAAATTTTTATTTATTTTATTGTCAAGATTTGATTCCCTACACAAGTTGGAAAAGTATAAAAGGAAATAAAAATGATTCATAATTTATTAAAAGATAAAAAGGTGATACTCGCATCGGCTTCGCCGCGCAGGAAAGAAATATTCAAAATGATTGGGATTAAGGCACTGCAAATGCCAGCTCATATTGATGAAGAGACTTTTAGTGCTAACCCCAGAAAACTGGTAATAACACATGCTGAAAATAAAACTCTTGCAATAAGAAAAATAGTAGATAATGATTATTTGATAGTTGGCAGTGATACAATTGTTTACCAAGGATCAGATATTTTAGAAAAACCAGAAAACAAACTTCAGGCAGCAGAATTTCTTACACGTCTATCCGGAACATTTCATTACGTTTATACAGGCGTTGCAATTTCTTATAAGAATCAGTTATATTCAGGATATGAAAAGACAAAAGTGTTTTTTAGAAATCTCAGTGCATATGAAATCGAGGAATATATAAATACTAAGGAGCCAATGGATAAAGCAGGTGCATACGGAATCCAGGGATTGGGAAGTCAGTTTGTGAAAAAGATCTCCGGTTGCTATTTTAATGTTATGGGATTCCCTGTTTATAGGTTTTATAAATTATTAGAGGAAATATTATGAAAAAGACCTTAATTAAAAACCCAAGTTACATTGCAACGATGAATGATAAGCTAGATGAATGGAGCGGCGGACATATTCTCATAGACGGTGATAAAATTGTTTCGATTGGCAAACAACCATATAATGGAAATTTTGATGATGAAATAGATGCGGCTGGAATGGTTGTTTTACCAGGGTTCATTAATACTCATCATCATCTATATCAAACTTTAACTAGGAACATCCCGCGAATGCAGAATGAAGAACTCTTCCCCTGGCTGGTAGATCATTATGAAGTATGGCGTGAAATAAATGATGAAGCAATCTTTACAAGTGCAAAGACAGGAATTTTAGAAATGATGCTAAGTGGAGTTTCAACAAGTTCTGATCATCTTTATCTCTTCCCTTCCAATTGTAATAATGAACTCATTGATATTGAAATTAAGGCAGCACAGAAATTAGGAATTCGTTTCCAGCCGACTCGTGGCTCTATGTCATTAAGTAAAAAAGATGGCGGACTTCCACCGGATGATGTAGTCCAAACAGAAGAAGAGATCATGCAGGATTCTCTCCGATTAATAGAAAAATATCACGATTCAAAAGATGGAGCAATGCTACGAATTTCTTTGGCTCCCTGTTCCCCATTTTCGGTGACTCCAGAATTAATGAAACAAACAGCTAAATTAGCGAAAGAAAAGAATCTGATGTTCCACACACATCTTGCAGAAACAATTGATGAAGAAAATTTTTGCATAGAAAAATTTGGAGAACGACCGGCAGCATATTTAGATTCACTTGGCTGGATTAGTGAAAATGCTTGGGTAGCTCACGCTGTTCATCTTTCCGATGAAGAAATTAAAAAAATGGGAGAATGCGGAATGGGAATATCTCATTGTCCATCTTCTAATATGCGTCTTGGTTCTGGAATTGCCAGAATCAAAGAGATGCTGAAAGCGGGAATTGCTGTCAGTTTAGCTGTGGACGGATCTGCTTCTAATGATTCTAGTAATATGCTTTCTGAAATTCGTTTATCTATGCTGCTTAGTCGTTTGAGAAAACCGGAATTCTGGTTAACCGCCCGAGAAGTACTTCGCATTGCTACTCGTGGAGGTGCTGAAGCTCTTGGTAGAAATGACATTGGCGAATTAGCAGTTGGGAAACAAGCAGACATTGCTTTATTTTCATTGAATCATTTGGAATATACCGGATCACTTTCTGATCCTTTGGCAGCTCTTGTTTTCACTCAGCGCATGCGACCAGTAGATTATCTAATCATAAACGGAAAGATCCGCATCAAAAATGGGAAAGCAGATATTGATCTAAAAAAACTAATTGAAGATCATAACAGAATTAGTGCAGAGTTGATTGAACGAGCTAAGCAAAATACAGGTATTGATTTTTTGAAACATTAAGAAAATCTGAATGTAGTGACAGTTCAGTGAACTGTCTTAGAAAAGGTAGATTAATAATCTGCCACTACAAAGGATTATTTATGAAATTATTTTATAATGCACAGTTTCATACACTTCGAGAAGAAGATGATATTATTTTTGCGTTGCTGGTAGATGATAAGGAATACATTAAAGAAACTTACACTCAAATTCCCAAAATAGACAATGTTGAAAAAATCGATCTAAATAATAGTTTTGTTTATCCCGGATTTATAGATACTCATACTCATTCATTTGAAGGCGGATTATATAGTTTAAGTGCAAATTTAGAAAATGCTGTAAATCTTGATCAAGTTTTTGAAATACTTTCACAAACAAAACCAGTTAGCGGTAAAATATTTGCTTTCCATTTCGATGAAAATAACGTAAGAGAAAAGAGATTTCCAATTATTGCAGAGCTTGATAAAATATTCCCTGATACTCCTCTCATTTTAAGACGAGTTGATGGTCATAGTTGTGTAATAAATTCAAAAGCTGCCAAAATGATAGATTGGGAAAATTCTCTTCCTTCAGATTTCAATGGTTATTTATTTAAGAGAGCAAATGGTAAAGCATCTAACTGGTTTCATAAGAATTTAACTGATGATGCAATTTTACAAGCCTATCACCAAGCTGCAAATATCGCTCTGCAAAACGGTCATACTGTTGTTCACACGATGATCGGTGATACTTATTCCGATATCAAACATTACAACCTGATAAAAGAAAGTTTACATCTCTTTCCTATAGAATTCATTTTGTATCCACAAATTACAGATGTAGATATAGCTCTAGAAATTGGTTCTCCCAGAATTGGTGGATGCGTTCTCGCTGATGGTTCTTTTGGCTCCCATACTGCAGCATTGTTAAAACCATATTCCGATAAACCGGAAACATCAGGAATTTTATATCGCTCTAATAATCTCTGGCAAAATTTTATTCGTGAAGCTCATAAAAATAATTTACAGGTTGCTATTCATTGTATTGGTGATGCAGCGATTTCCCAAATTCTAAATTGTTATGAAACTGTTCAACAAGAAGATCCAAAAGATCTGAAACACATGCTGATCCACAACGAACTTACATCTGATGAGATGCTTGATAGAATGGCTAAGGCAAATGTGAGTGCAGTAATGCAACCAATGTTCGATAGATTATGGGCTGGTAAAAATGGACTTTATGAAACTCGTTTGGGCATGAAAAGAACTTCCCACACTAATAGACTAGCTTCAATCTATAAAAGAGGAATTCTTCTTACTGGTGGATCGGATTGGTACATTACAGATCTGAATGCCTTGAAGGGAATTGACGCTGCAACCAGGATTCATAACGAAAAGGAACAACTTACTCCCTATCAAGCTATAGAGATCTATACAAAAAATGCTGCTATTCTTTCCGGTGATGGAAATAGATTTGGCACAATTGAAAAGGGAAAACTGGCAAATTTTGTCTGTTTGGATGAGGAAATTTTAAAGAGTCGATCAATCAAAGATATTAAGATTAATTCTGTTATTGTAAACGGAAAACAAAATTTATTCTAATTCAGTATGAATACAATAACCCTAAGAAAAAAGTTATTGTACAAAATTTGGATAACTATAGGTTAGTTATGTATACATTTTTAATTGGCGCAGCGTATAAATGTTAGGTGCAATGGATAATATTTTTGTAACATTGAAAAATTTTAAATAATGAATAAAGGATATCTAAATGGAATTAACAAGCAATGAAGAAAGGCTTTTAAAAATTCTATTTCACTTAAAAGATAAAGATGTTGAAGTTAGTTTAGAAAAGTTAGAAGAAATAAGAAATAAGCATATCAAAGAAGATTTTGAATGGCAACCAACAATTAACAGTTTATCCGAGAAAATATTTATTAAAATTGAGAAAGGAATTTACACATTAACAAAAGAAGGATATTCTAAAATTTTAAATATCATCAAAAATAAAAAAAGAAAAGGTTCAAATAAAGCATTAATTGCTTTTGATAAAAGTAAAATTTATAAAATATTTTGTGAAAAAGTTTATGGTAAATATCTTTGTCAGATGAATATGGCTACAATGAAGCAAATAGATTGTCTCATAGAATTGTTAAAATTAAATGATGATAATAATATTCTCGACATCGGTTGTGGTGTGGGTAAAATTTCTGAATATATCTCAGATTTAACAAAAGCAAAAATAACTGGAATTGATATTGCAGATCAAGTTATCTTAAAAGCACAATCTCGAACAAAAAATAAAATAAATAGAATAAATTATATTGCTAGAGATTTCGATGAATTGAGCTTTGAAGATGAGAGTTTTGACAGAATAATAGCCATCGATACAGTGTATTTTTCGAAAAACTTGTTTGAGTTAGTAAAAAGATTAAAGAAAATCCTTACTCAAGATGGAATGATGGGTATTTTCTATTCACAAAAAATAAACGATAATAAATACAAAAAAATGTTAAATAAAAATCATACTAAATTTGCTAATATATTAAACGATATTGGATTAAAATATAACGCATACGATTTTACCGAGGATGAAAAAAAACTCTGGAAAGATCAATTTAAATTTGTAAATGAGATGAAAAAAGATTTTGAACGAGCAAATGAACTTGAAATTTATAACGCTAGAATTAGAGAATCATCTAAGCAAATTAAATATTTCAAAGATAACAGAATAAGCAGATATTTGTATATCATTGAAAAGAATTGAATATGGTGATAAGAGATTTAGAAAAGCACCTAACAAACGTGTCAACGGGTAAGCTGGTCGGTTTGCTTCGTCTGAATCGTACCGATTCAAACTTTGGTTGGTCTGCTTTTAGTCGGGATCGTTCCGATCCCGCCGCACACGCCAAACATTAATCAACATTTCGCTTCGCTCCATGTTGATTAACGCCGGACGTAACACCTTAAAAGACTCGCAACAGTATCGAAGCAAAACGTCGTTTAAAATTGCGTCCACGAGATCTCGCAAATAGACAACCCTTGACTTTTATTTGCTCGTCTTTTATCATCTTGCTAATCACATCAGGATTTGAAAAACAAATCCAATGCTCATGGCAAGATGACGTGGCACACCGCCGTTAAGCACGTCGAATGAAATAAATCCATTAAACTAGCTTTTGGAAAAAAATTTCCCTTTATCGCTTTTTATCTTGACAGAATCATTATCCCAAAACTTAGGTATCTCTATCAATAAAGGAGATATTATGGATACCATTATAAAAGTTGAAAATGTAGAAATTAAAGATCTAAAAAATATAAAATATGGTAAAATTAGTACAAATTTAAGTTTTGATAAAATCAGAAATTCTGATGTAATTGGAATTTATGGTCAGAATGGTTCTGGTAAAACAGCATTTATTGAGGCTTTTTCGCTTTTAAAATATCTTCTTACAGTGAAGTCCTTACCAAAAAATTCAAATCATTTGATTTATTATAACAAGAAAGAAATTAATTTATCATTTGATTTCATTATTAATAACAAATTTGGTGAATTTAGTGTGAATTATAATTGTACTTTAAAGGCTGGTAAAGATAAATTAATAGTTTTAAATGAAAATTGCTCTTATAAAGAAAACCAACCATATCATAAACTAAAATCATTAATTGAGAAAAATAATAATATAATTAGGATTAGAAATAAAGATATCATAACCTTTGATGAAGAAATTAAATTGAAAATTATGCTTGCTAAAGAGATGGCTATTGCAAATAATACAAGTTTTGTTTTCAGTAAAGAACTTAGAAAGATATATAAAATATATTTTAATAAAAAAGAAATGGAACTCTTTAAAAACATTTGCTATGATTTTAATAGAAATCTCCATATCATTAATGATATGCAAACAGGTTTGATCTTAGCAAATTTATTAATGCCTTTTACTATCCATCTTAAAGACGCAAGAGGAGAAATTCCTTACGGATTAGCTGAACCTATGATTTTACAATCTAGACATTTTTTAGCAATAAGTAATGTCATTGAGCAAATTAATATTGTCTTAACAAAAATTATTCCAGGATTACAAATCTTAGTTAATCCCTTAAATAATGAAACAATGGATAATGGTAAAACCGGTACTAGGTTTGAATTTTTATCTTTAAAAGACAATAAAAAATTACCATTAAGATGTGAATCTGCGGGTATTTTAAAACTAATATCAATATTAAGTGTTCTTATTGCAGTTTTTAATGAGCCAAACTCTTGTGTTGTTATTGATGAATTAGACTCAGGAGTATTTGAATATTTACTTGGTGAGTTATTGGAGATAATCAATGAAAATGGAAAAGGCCAATTATTTTTTACATCACATAATCTTCGTGCTTTAGAAGTACTTCCAAATAAAAATTTATGGTTTACAACAACTAATGAGAATAATCGTTTTGTACGCTTAAAAGGTGTAAAAAGATTAAGCAATTCTAGAGATATTTATATAAGAGCTGTTCAGTTAGGTGGGCAGGATGAGAATCTTTACAGAGAAACGGACATTTATAGTATAAAGAAATCTTTCAGAAAGGCTGGGAAATTAGATGTCTAAAAGAGTAGTAATAATTATTGTAGAAGGTGATTCTGATGAAGAACTTTTAATTAACAGATTAAGAGAAATTTTCGAAGATAATGAAATTCTGTTTGAACCGCAAAATGGAGATATTTTTTATGATTATAATTCCGATAAACCTATCAAAGCAATCGTCGGGAATATCGCCAAAGCTATATTAACAAAACGTAAATTTAAGCCTAGTGATATTCTTGCAATATTACATATAATGGATACTGATGGTTGCTTCGTTAAAGAAGAAAATGTTATTATAAATTCTACACAAGATATACAAACCTTTTATAATCCAAACAGTATCAGTGTTATAGATAGAAAACAACAAGATCGAATTATTAAAAGAAATAAGAAACGACGTATTAATGTTAAGGAAGTGAATAGTATATCTTCCATAGTTGGAAGCAGGTACAAATATCAATTATATTATTTTTCAAGAAACCTAGAACACGTCATATTTAATGAACCTAATCCTAAAAATAAATCTAAATATGATAATATTGAAGAATTCTTAGATAATTTAACTGAACCAATCGAACAATATTTAATGAGATACTTGCCTGATTTAGCAAATACTAATTATTCTGATAACTATCGACAGAGTTGGTCATTTATTGAGCAAGAGATCAACTCTCTACAGAGATTTACAAATGTTCCTCTTTTAATTGATTTTATAAATGAAATTATAAAATAATTTAGACTTATCTCTCTAGATATAAAGTGATTCTCATTTCTTAATAAACGTGCTTAACAAAAGTCTCCACATTCAGATTGAGAGAAAAGCAAGTAGAACGTAGCATGCTCAACATTAATCAATTTTATTCTGTAAATTGTAAGCAAATAGAACGTTATTCAAAAGTACTGAAGTTGTTATAGTTCCTATTCCACCTGGAACTGGTGTGATAGCTGCGGCTTTATCAAAACAGCCTGAATAATCAACATCACCAACGTAGCGATAACCTTTTTCAGCATCCTCGATCTGGTTCACACCAACATCAATGATAATTGCATTTTCATTGATCATTTCAGGTTTGATAAATTGCGGTTTACCAATTGCTGCAATGAGAATATCTGCCTGCTTTGTATGATATGCCAGATCTTTAGTTCTGCTGTGACAGATCGTAACAGTTGCATTACCGGTTTTATTTTTTCGCAGTAATAAATTTGCCATTGGTTTACCCACGATATCGCTTCTTCCCACAATAACAATATGCTTACCACTCGTTTCAATCTCATAGTAAGATAGAAGCTCTAAAACAGCAGCTGGTGTAGCCGGGATAAATCCTTCTTTATCAAGAACCAAGTTTCCCATATTAATGGGATGAAACGCATCAACATCTTTTTGCGGATTGATCTTCATAACAATTTCGGATTCGTCAAGTTTGGCTGGTAGAGGTTTTTGCAGCATAATGCCATTTACTTCAGAATTATTGTTTAATATATCAATCTTTCCCAGTAAAGAGCTTTGATCAATCGATTCCGGCAAGATCAATGTTTCAACTATTATTCCGACTTTTAATCCTTTTTTCTCAAGATTCTGTACATAATATTCTGCAGCTGGATCGTTCCCAATAAACAAAATTACTAATTTAGGTGTAATCTTTTTTAATTCAATATCTTCTTTGATCCTGGCAAAAATCTCTTTGGCTATTTTTTTCCCTGAGAGTCTTCTGCCCACTAATACTTCCTCATAATCCTTTGAATTTTAACTGCATTTCCTGTGTTTTCATCAATTTCAATTACAACTGCATTTATCTGAAGCCCACCCTCAGCCGGTTTAAACTGTTGAGGCATGGAAGATATCATTTTTTTAATAACGATATCTTTATCAATGCCAATACAAGAATCATGTGGACCCGTCATTCCCACATCGGTAATATAAGCAGTATTATTGGGAAGGATCTCTTCATCAGCAGTTTGAATGTGAGTATGTGTTCCAACCATCGCACTTATCCGACCATCAAAATAAAAAGCCAAAGCTCTTTTCTCAGCTGTTGCTTCAGCATGAAAATCAACAAAAATATTATTAGTTGCTTCCTTTATTTCCGGTAAGATATTATCAAGAGCTATAAATGGAGAATCTATAGGATTCATATAAACCTGCCCTATCAAATTAACAACTGCTAATTTTGATTTTCCAACATTTGCGATATACAAAGTTGCGCCGATCGCATCTTTATGGTAATTAAGGGGTTTTAGAATTCGTGGTTCACGCTTAAGATAATCAATTGATTCTTTTTTATCCCAGATATGATTGCCACTAGTGAAACAATCAATTCCGCAATTGAATAATTCAGTAGCCGTTTTTTCTGTAATCCCTTTTCCATGTGCTGTATTTTCACCATTTGCAATACAAAAATCTATTTTAAATTTTCTTCT
>Ga0222701_1000741_pt1 | contig 10797 bp, 10 predicted proteins | sample AntAcemetage1502_FD_179825 | JGI IMG/M metagenome (GOLD analysis project Ga0222701, IMG submission 179825) | Saline water microbial communities from Ace Lake, Antarctica - #1502 | ecosystem: Environmental > Aquatic > Non-marine Saline and Alkaline > Saline | place: Antarctica: Ace Lake... | reverse complement strand
CAAGCCATATACGTCCCCTGTCGGGCTTGACCAGAAAATTTATGCACTGGAGGAAGGTGCTCTTTCCCCCACCGGACGGCCCGATAAGGACTTTGAGCTCTCCCTTGTTTATCGTCAGGGATGCATCCTTGAGTACTTCGTTATCACCATACCACTTGGTCATATTTTCAATTCTGAGGATGGGGAGCGTATCAACCATATATAAATCCTTATGAGGAATAACCTGCAATCCTTACTTTATTCTCTAATATCCGAAGTCCCTTTGTTCCCAGGTATGTCAGTATCAGGAACATAACGCCCGCCGCAAAATACAGAGGAAGCTGTTCGTAGGTTCTTGAGGCTACGAAATGCGCGCGAGCCATTATTTCCGCGACACCAAGGGCATAAGTGACGGCTGAATCCTTCAGGACGATGGAGTATTCATTTGACCAGCCCGGGATGGACAGACGCAACGCCTGCGGCAGGATAATCAGCATAACTGCTTTTCTGTCGCTCATACCCAGCGCACGCGCAGCCTTCAGCTGTCCTTCGGGCAGAGACATGATAGCTCCCCTGAAGATCTGGGACTGGTAAGCGGAGGTAATGAGTCCGAGAACAATAACAGACACCGTAAATGCGGAAAGATTGATATGCAGAAGGGAACACAAACCGAAATAGAAAAGAAACAACAGGACAAGGAGGGGCACCCCACGGAAAAACCATATGTACACACCTGTCAGACGATGCAACCACCTGCCGCCATAGACCTGTCCAACGGCAATACTGACGCCCAGCACCAGGCCAAACAGCATTGCTCCGACAACCACCCCTATGGTAACCAGTGATCCTCGCAGAAGGTAAGGCAACGCCCCGTATAGTATGATCAGACTTTCTGTCATTCAATTTCCCGGCATACAAAACATGGAAGGCACCAGGATACTCCCTGATGCCTTCCAAAAAAGATCCTTGATTGTCGACGTCCTGCGTTTATAGATGGACGCAACAATTTATTATAGTTTATATTTCGCCTTCAATTCTTCCCAGTAGGGAGAAGCCATCAGCCTCTTCAGCCCTTCATTCATCGTATTGAGGAGTTTGGTGTCTTCCTTGCGGACGGCATATCCGAAATCCTCACTGGCCATGCCGAAGGTCCCGATAATCTTAACCGGTTTCTTTCTCGCGGCGTCTTCTGCCGGTGCATCATCCATGGCGGCCCCGACGATACGACCATTCAGGAGATCCTCAATCGCGAGGGGTGCCGAGTCATATTCCACAAGTGTAAAGTCTTTTCCCTTCTTAATCAGGTTTTCTTTAATCCATTTCGCTTCGGTGGTGCCCCTCTGAACCCCAACCTTGTTTCCATTGGACAGCAGTTCATCCACCGACCGGGCGCAGCCCTTTGGAGCTACGATCACCTGAGCAATCTTCCAGTAGGGAATGGTAAAGTTGACCTGTTCTTTTCTCTTGTCGGTTATGCTCATTCCGGAGGCTACCATATCGATCTTCTTCGCGCGCAGGCTCGGAATAATCCCATCCCAGTCCATCGGCTGGTGTGTGACCTTGAAGCCCATTTCCTTTGCGATCCAATCGACCGACTTTACATCAAATCCATCCGGAGCGCCGTTTTTATCAACATAGGCAAAGGGTGGAAAATTGGCATCGATACCATTTATATAGACCTTATCCTTCGCAAGACAGTTTCCAGCCCCCGCAATAAAAGAGACAACCATAAATAAAATCAGGACTCTGAAAATTCTTCTACCCATAAAACAATCCTCCTTTTTGAATGTAATAGCTTTTTAGCTCTGTGCCGGACAGCTGAGCAGAAACTTTCCCTCCGGCAAAAGATATGGTGGAGATGAGGGGGCTCGAACCCCTGACCTCGGCATTGCGAACGCCGCGCTCTCCCAGCTGAGCTACATCCCCGTTGCAATACTGTTAAGGGGGCTTCCATATCCCATATCAAGAGGATATGTCAAGAAATTGTTGGAATATGTCCCGATGATTTCAGGAAAAGACACCCAGAGATTTTGCCTTTTTGTACACTTCCCGGGCCTTATCGTGAAACCCTTCAATCTCACATGATTTGACAAGCCCAAGATAGTAGAAGGGATTGTGAGGATCGGCCAGAACAGCTTTTTCGAAGACCTCTATGGCCATCTTATGGTTATGCTCTCCGGCAAGCATGTTTCCCAGACGGTTATAATATCCCCCACTGGACACAGGATCGAGTTTTGCCGCCTTTTCATAAGACAGATTCGCGTCATCCGGCCTTCCCTGTTTGATAAAGACATCACCAAGGGCGCAGAGGACAAGGGGTTGATCGGGACCACAATCCAGTGACCTCTTCAAGGCTGTCTCTGATCGCTCATACTGTTCTGCCTGGAAAAGGGCAATGCCCAATTCACTGTAAAACTTGTGCGCGTCTGACGGTTCTATCGAAACGGCACTGTTGCAGGCATCTTCAGCGCTGTCGAAATCTCCGGCCGCGACATGGGCATTGCCGAGATTGAGGAAAAACGCGGGGGCATCCGGGTCCATCTCTGTAAGCATCCTGAAAATCTCAACAGCCTTGTCCGGTTTTCCCGCCGAGAGATACGAATTTCCGAGGGTGGTCATGAGAGAAATATCATTGGGCTGGGCGGCAACCGCCGCTTCACAGATCACGACAAGGCGCTCATAATTGCCTTCATTTCTGTATATCTTCACCAGCTCATCGAAGGCAAAGCCTGTAAAGATCTTTCTTTTCAGCTCTTTTTCCAGGAGTTTCTCCAGACAGGACACGGCATCGGACAATCTCCCGCTGTCCCTGTAAGCCCAGGCCAGAGACATAACTATCGAATCATCTTCAGGATTTACCTCCGCCAGTTTATGGTAAAGTTCAATTGCATCATCATAGCGACCCTCCCGCATGCGCCGATCCGCAAGATCATAAAACCCGTCGATTTCCGTTTTTTTACTCATAATCAACTTTCCGATTACCGCAATCAGGGCCAGTTGGGATCGCTTTTTATCACAGCATCACCGGGTCTTATAAAGCTCAACTGCAGATTGGATATTGTCGCTGTTTGAACTGCTCCACCCGTTGCCTCCGTCAGGCCGAAAAGAAAGGTGTTGAAGTCAGTATGGTCATCCGCGCGCAATTCAATCGTCTGCTCGAGATGGGGGGGCTGTGCCCCATACTCAATACTCGTATCCGCGAAATATGTCCCATCGATATTGTCGCAGTTCAGGTCATCGCACTGGCGTATCCATGTTTTCAGGGTGTATTTGCCGCGTACCTTACCGGCTACCTCTACCGTGCTTCGAGTCACTTCCATCCGGACAGCCCATGGACCTTTTGAAAAGGCACCGTTTAACCAGTTGGTAGTGTTATCAACTGCCACGCCATCTGCAATCAGATCCTCGTATGTACAGTACTTATCCTTTATATTTTGAGGATTGTCCGTGGGGTCTATGGCATAAAGATTTGTATCTTTCGATCCCACATAAATTGTGCCATCTGTGGCAATAGCAGGGGAAGATTCAACGCTGCCTTCTGTATCAAAAGCAGATCTCAATGCACCATCCGATCGCAGGACATAAACCTTACGGTCATCCGATCCCACATGTATAGCGCCGTCGAGACCAATAGCGGGAGAAGACCTTACATCACCACCCGTTGTATAAGACCACTTGAGGGTTCCATCTGCATTTATTGCATAAAGTTTATCATCATTTGATCCCACATATATAGTGCCGTCCGAACCAACAGCGGGAGAGGAGTTCACATCATAACCTACAGTTGTGTAATCCCACTTAAAACTTCCATCCGAATTTATCGCATGAAGTTTATCATCATGAGATCCCACATATATAGTGCCGTCAGAACCGATAGCGGGGGAAGAGCTCACATCACCTAAGGTTGTATAAGACCACTTGGAGGTTCCATCCGAATTTATCGCATGAAGTTTATCATCATTTGATCCCACATATATAGTGCCGTCCGAACCAACAGCGGGAGAGGAGTTCACATCATAACCTACAGTTGTGTAAGCCCACTTAAAACTTCCATCCGAATTTATCGCATGAAGTTTATCATCATGAGATCCCACATATATAGTGCCGTCAGAACCAACAGCAGGGGAAGAGTTCACGTCATCTCCGGTTGTATAAGACCATTCCTCCAATTCCCCCCCCGCGCCATGCCTGTTGTCGTCGTATGTCGGACTCGGATCTCCCGCGGCATTCGTACGGCAGGGTATTACCTCCTTGCTTCCCCAGAAGACATACTGCAATACGTTTTTGCCACCGGACAGGGGGTCGTTTCGCTGATCGCTTTGAAAAAACCCTGTCCATTCACTGCAAAGAGGACCATCACCTGCGTTCGTATATGTATCAAATTCAAGGGCCATCTTGGGGGATTGAAGACCGTCTCCGGTCCCGTCGAGAAAATACTTACCCGTCCAGCTGTTACCCGCGTATGCCATAAGTTCACCGGCGCCGGTATCGCCGCCTACAGATGCTGTATCGTTATACGCACCGTTTATAAACGCGAGTGTAAATCCGTCACCGGTTCCGGCGTAATCCAGCTTGAAAAAAGTCCGCACTCCGTAATTGAATTGGCATTTTCCTTCGTTACAAAATTCGGCTATCCCGCCGATATTGTTGGTCCCCCCGAACCAGACAGCACCGAACGCGGAACTCACATCACCGCCAAGTTTTATTTCCCCTGAGTCCTGATCAACAACTATAACTCCCTCTTTAGAACTAGTTTTCTCCAAGTCTGAAAGAGAGGCCACTACTTCCTGAGGTGAAAAATCCGGGCTTGATTCCGTGGGGTCAGGCAATGATTCATCGGAGGCACTCGTGGCGGTTTCGCCGCTGATCGCGTAAGATACGGCGGCATCCGCGCCCCAGGAACCGGTCGGTATGATCCTGTAATTTACACCGTAATTTCCGCCGGATAGAATCACGTAGTCTGTACCTGGATTCACTCTAAATGGAAAACCGGAGGGAACACCCGCCGCCGTGGGAGCAGATAAATTAGTCAATCTTACCTTTTCACTCGATATATTTTCTCTTTGATCGTAAAAGTAGTGCATCATTCTGCCGGCAGTATCCGAGATATAAATAGATCCGTTCTGCTTCGGAAAAAAGTCTTTGGCTTCAATATCGACTTCCAGATCATCCCCAGGATAAACCGTCACGCCGGTTTGTGAAGAAAAAGGCCTTACGGCAAGGCAGACCAGATCATCCTGATAAACCGTAAACGGATCATTAAGGCTAAGTGTCAGTGATGTATCGGAAACTCTCTGAAAATCTTGAACCTGCGCGGTAAATGCTTCAGGAGTACCCTCGAAAATGACAGCGTCACGGAAGGCGTTAAGGTTTACGACGAAGGCGCCCACAGGAATGGAAAACCCTTCCGGCATTTTGCCTACCGGGGCGACGAGGCTTAACGTTCCCCCGGCTAGAAGAGTTTGATTTGAAGGCGATTCAAACTCGATTCCAAACACATTAATCGTAAAGGTTCCTCCATCGTCCAGGGAGTATGTAGTGCTGTTTAACTCATTGACAGCGTTCGTGCTGAAACCGGAATTCCTCAATTCGCTCAAAGCGTATCGCAATCCCGATTCAGCCATATACAGGGCTTTTCTCGCATCGTTGGAAGATGTGGAGCTCATGGTCGAAGAACTGAACAGTGGCAACATGGCTGCTCCAAGGGCGGATAAGATAGTCATTGTTACCAGCAGACTGATCAGGATGGACCCTTTGTGACCGGGTTTTATTTCTTTTCCCGCGCGCGCATGATTTGAAACGACAACATCACGGAAAAGAAAAGCAAATGATATGTTGCTGATCATAATCTGACCTTCCCTTCAGTTCACAAAAATATTTGCCTAACCGCCGGTGTTTCGGGGATTTACCGTCGTGGAAAATGAAATTATACTGCCGCTTGCGCGCTCCAGATCAAGATCTATTCTAATGTATGAAAGATTCCAAATATCTGGTCCCGCAAACCATACATCATCACTGCTGTCGTAAAAACTCAGGGTCAAATTATCAACCCGGTCAACAAGAATATCTCCCTCCGGGCTCGCTTCGGATATGATTTTGATGGTACGATTATCCGAGTCCAGGTAGATCTTGAATTCCTTACTGTTGCCGCTGTCGTCCGGCCTTTCGTACGACACCTGGTAGGGCGTGTAACTGATATCGGAAATGGCTGTGAGTTCCATAAGCTCACGACTCAACCGGGTCATGGCAAGAGGGGCATTCTGAGCAATAGAGGCATTATCCCTTGCAAAAAGATAACCCTTCATCCCTGTGACGAGCGCCATACCCGCCACGGTTATCATGATGCCCCCGATGATAAGAACAGCTATTATTTCGATAAGTGTGAAGCCAGCCTGTTTTTTCATTTTCTCTCCTGATCACTGACCGGCTTCTATTCCGTAAAGAGTGCCGTCAACCTCTGCTCACCTTTTATATCCGCAATGGTTACCTTGAGAATATCGCCTTCGACACTGCCCTCACTGCCATCGCTTTCGAATGTAATATATTTATGCACGACTGTGTACGAGCCGAAATAGGGAACATTTGCATCATCATTACCGGCTGCAACATGATCTTGAAGGTCCGTCAAAGGGGCCGATTCTTTCATTAATTTATTATAGTCCCTCGTTATGTTTTCCATAACCCCGTTTATTTCAAACATATGCTGCGTCCTGATGATAGGTTCCACGCTTCCCGTCAGGCTTGTTCCCATTACCTGGACGAACATGACACCGAGAATAGCCGCCACCATTATCGTGACGATCAGCTCGACAAGTGTAAATCCATTCTGGTTTTTAATAATCGACGGTCGTGTTATCATGGTATGTATATAAATCCCGTGTTGTTCGTAACGCGGATGGATTCGGTATCTCCCTTATAGGAAAGGGTTATCGTCCGCCATCCGTCATACTCGCTCTGCAAGGTCTGCGCGGGCACATCGGTATAGGGCTTTCCCCGCGAGTCAAAAGAAACTATGATCCCTCCCGTTACAGTCATTCCCGTCGGGGTGCCGTTATCATCTTGGAAAACAACGGTACTTGAATTTTCTCCCGGTAAATCAACAAAGACCTTTCCGCTATCTGCATCATACTTAAAAAGAGAATATGTTGTGGTGCTGGAAAATTCAATTCCCCATACGACATCGGAGTTCATGGCACGCGCTTGCGCGTAGCGAAGCTGACTCTCTAAAATATCGGCCTGTGATGTCAGATCGTAATCAGAGGTTGAATAAACGCCGGATATCATGGCAGCGGCGCCGATAATAGAGATAACAAGAAGAACCGCGATAATTTCGATCATTGTGAAACCGCGGTTATTTTTTTTGAAATGTTTCATAGTCTGTAACATTCTATGGTTGGAGCTTTACTTGATTCCCCTTTATAAAGGGAAGCTTTTATAATGTCATTTTCCAAGGTCGTACCGTGTTCAAATTATTACCATAGTTTTAATTTATCTTCATTAATTAAGTTGTTTTTATGGTTTTATGTTGAAATCTCAGGGAAGGCGTCGGGTTAGAGAAGTGAACAGGCAGAATGAGGTCGCGAATAAAAGAGGACGGTCTTTTTACGACAGCATCAATTGATGAATTCTATAATTTCCCACTTGCCCGGCTTATCATCCGTTGGGGGGGTTCTGGACACTACAGCCTGCCGGTTGAAACTGCCGGAAGAGAGAAGCTTGTTGTCGTCATCTACCGCAAAGCCCTTCAGATCTGATTTAATGTTACCAGCTGTATAGTCTATTTTATCGGCCTTCCACTTCGCCCAGGCCAGGTTTTCCCTCGCGTTCAGTTCACTCACGGCGGTTTTCAGGGCTGTCTCCGCGGCGTCCTGCGGAATACTGAAATACCTCGGTACTGCTACGGCCAGTAACACGCCCAGTATGATCAGGACCGCTATGATCTCGAGGAGGGTAAAGCCTTTCCGGTTCACTGTACGCATCCTTCCAGTCATTTCTTGTCCATGGACAGTAAAAATTGTGAAGCAGATGGCACCAGAGCAGTCCGCGAAATCCGTGGATTAAAAAAAATAAGGAGGGGAAACATCTGTTCCTCTCCTTATTTCCCCGAAGAAACAACTTAAATTCCATACTGCCGGTATTGTCATGAAAGAGCTGTCAACTCTCTATTGCTGACTCACAAATCTCACTACTAACACTGCTACTTTATCTTCGCTGTTACGGCTCTGTCGGCGTCTTAAAGTCCATTGCGGTAGTGCCCCAGACTCCTGGTTGAGCGTCCGTCGCTGCCTCCCTTGTCAATTCCACTCTCATATTGAAGTTCTGAGATGTGACAGTAGCCGTAGCTCCCCCCGTTGGTGGTAAGATATCAACCGTAAAATCACCGAACGAGCCATCAACCGATACAACCTTAGAGAGAAGGTTGAGATCGGCCAGAGTCAGCGCGGCACCATCTACCAGTCCCCTTGTCTTGTACTTTGACCACATCAGATTATCCCTGGACACCAGCTCGGCAACGGCCTGTCTCAGCGCCGACTTCGCCGCATCATCCTGGAGGTCGAAATATTTCGGGATGGCCACGGCCGCCAGGATTCCCAGTATGATCAAAACCGCTATGATTTCAATCAGGGTAAAACCCTTTTGATTTTTTAATGATAATGAATTTTTCATCTTTACACCTCTTAATTGTTCAAAATTTTTGTTCTCTTTCGGTTTTATACTAAAGCAGTTATCGTGCCAAATTTTCTGTTTTTCATGATAAATTCCATTTCCAACATAATTACGGCAAGTTACCTGCCGGGCAATTTGCTGGTTATTTACCGATATTCATCATGGCTACAATAATTGAAGCACTCTTATCACATTATCCACAATAATTGTAGCAGATTTAAAAGTTCAGGAATTCCCGTGGGATGCGGAGCGACAGTTTTTGATGATCTTTTTTACTTAAACGAGGCGGGGTCTAAGTCATATTTTTTGATCCTGTGCCACAGGCTTCTTTCCTTGATTCCAAGCACCTCCGCCGCCCTTGCCTGTACGCCTCCGGTTTCGAACAGCGCAGCAACGATAAGCTTTTTTTCCAGTTTCTTTAATTTATGATCTACAGAGCCCTCTCCGGCCTCATGCAGCAATTCCGGCTCACGACTTTTATCCCCGTCATGGTCCTTAACTTGCATGTCCATGTTTATAATATCGGCCGGTTCAATTATCCCGTCTTCAGACATTAATACCGCTCTCTCTACAATATTCCGAAGCTCCCTCACATTTCCCGGCCATTCATATCTCATCAGATTCTCCATCGCTTTAGGTGTCCCGGGAGAAATTCGCGTTTCTCTTGGCGCTTCCTTCAAAAAATACTCGACAAGAGATGATATATCATCTTTCCGTTCCCTGAGTGGTGGTATTATTATCGTAAAAACATTAATGCGATAGTACAGATCCTCCCTGAATTCGCCTCTTTTCACCAGCTCGAAAAGGTTCTTATTAGACGCTGCGATAAAACGTACATCAACTTCTATTGTCTGTGTACCACCGACACGTTCAAATTCTCTTTCCTGTAATACCCGAAGCAGCTTGGCCTGTGTCGACAGGGGCATGTCGCCAATTTCATCCAGCAGGATAGTCCCGCCATCCGCCATTTCGAATTTGCCGATCTTCCGGGACACTGCTCCGGTAAATGATCCTTTCTCGTGCCCGAAGAGTTCGCTTTCCAGCAATCCTTCAGGAATAGCCACACAGTTAAGCTTCACAAACGGTTTGTCTTTACGAAGACTGTAATTATAGATACTCGTGGCAACCAGTTCCTTCCCTGTACCACTCTCACCCATAATAAGGGTGGTCGCGTCGGTGGGGGCAACCTTCAAAATCTGACTGAACAGTCCCCGCATAACTTCGCTCTGCCCGATCATCTCGGGAAAGAGTTCTTTTGCCTTTACCTTGCTTAAAAGCTTCGTCACCTCCCTCGAAACCAGGTTGAAGTGATCGATCTCGTTGACTTTCAGGGATGTTTTATCGGCCAGGGTATCGGCAAATAACGGCAGTTTTTCAGCTTCTTTTACAAACCTCTGCATCGGTCCCAGCAAGAGCACCGTTATTGCGAGACCGCACAAAAAGGCGAGCCCAACACCTATTAAACTCCAGAGTACAAAATCTTCTGACAGTGTATAAGATTTACTGAGCTGAAAGGCAATAATACCGGACAGAACAGACATTCCCATAAAGATGAAAGGAATAAGGATATAGAGGCTCAGATTGTATTTTGATCTGCCACTTGACAATCTGCCTGTCCCACCTGATTTTTCCGTTTTATTTTTCATCCTGCCTGTTCCAGTTCAATGTTATCTTCGGACGACTTGTGTCAAATCCCACATGGGAAGAAATATGGACAGCGCGAAAAACCCTACCACCGCGGCCAGACCCACAATCAAAATAGGACCAATGGCGTCGGACAGTCTTTTTACCGCGTATTCGACTTCATCATCATAATGAGTTGATATTTCCCGGAGCATCGATTCGAGATCGCCGGATTCCTCTCCGATAGCAATCATATCCACGACCATCGGAGTGAAGTATCTCGCGGATCTGAGCGGACCTGAAATCCCGTGCCCTTCCTCTACCTGATTCCTGACGCGGTTGAATTCTCTTGTTATAGCCTGGTTGCCTATTGTTCCGCTCAAGATTTCAAGCGATTCCAGGATGGAGACCCCGCTTGATTGCAATATGCTGAATACGCTGGAAAAACGTGACATCATTGATTTGAGAAACAGTGGCCCTACAATTGGCATATTCAGAACAAACATGTCCCACAGATATTTCCCCTGT
>Ga0222701_1000726_pt1 | contig 10957 bp, 13 predicted proteins | sample AntAcemetage1502_FD_179825 | JGI IMG/M metagenome (GOLD analysis project Ga0222701, IMG submission 179825) | Saline water microbial communities from Ace Lake, Antarctica - #1502 | ecosystem: Environmental > Aquatic > Non-marine Saline and Alkaline > Saline | place: Antarctica: Ace Lake... | reverse complement strand
GAGGGGGAAGCTTAGGGTCAAATGTTTATTCTTTAATACTCCCACCAAGATTCTTACCATGAATGCCAAATCCCCATAAATTCAATGATAAAGATTTGACCCCCCTCCCCTTCCGAACGCCAAGCTAAGCGGCCGGCTGGATTTACTTTGTCACGCAATTATTTCATTCAAGCCTTCTATGGCTTGATTCAACTCTTCCAGAGATGATTTACCAACAACTTTACCAATCCTCTCAATTGAAAGCGTTCGGATTTGACTGATTTTAAGCCATGATTTCTTAGGTAGATTGAGAGACTTCAGTTCAAGGGTCAACGGGAATCCAGCTTTTTGCGGCTGGCTCGTAATAGCCACTGCTATGACTGTACCTGAGCGCTCATTAAAAATGTCATGGCTCAAAATGAGCACGGGACGCAAACCAGCCTGTTCATGCCCACGCACGGGATTTAAATCCGCCCAACGAATCTCACCCCTCAATATTCTGGCCATTGGCTCACATCCTCAGCTAATCCTTCCTCCGCCATAGCTTTTTCAAATTTCGGATCGAGCTTTGCGCATTCCATATATAGCCGACTGCGCTTCATTCGGGCGAGTTTTTCACGCACAGCATCACAGATTGCCTGGCTCCGATTTTGAAAATAATTTTCTTCGACCAGTCTATCCAATTCGCCGATAAATTCGGCATCCAATGTAATTGCTATTTTTGCTTTTCTCATAGTAAACTTCCTTTTTTGGTATACCATTATATCATACCACAAGGAAAGTAACCAATATTTAAATAGTGACAGCTACTATTTTTTGATGAGATTTTCATCAAAGAAATAGCGGCGATTCTCGACAGAAAACTAACTAAAAAAATAGTCGCTGTCACCATTTAAACTTAATGGTTCGCCGCAGTTTTAAACGATCAAGGGCGAAATTTTTTGATTTGTAAGTCTTTTAGTATCTTATAATGCTTGTCATTTCCGGTTAAAATCGGAAGCCCATACGAAATCGCCGTAGCACCTATCAACGCATCCGCAAGTTGAATGGAATGGCTTAAAAAATGCTGTTCCACAAAAAACATTGCTTTGACAGATATCTCTTCCGAAATATAAAGAATTTTTGAACCCCAGGTATTAAGAGCCCGGCGAAGATTGTTCAGCTCGTTTTTATCTCTCATACCTTGCACTAATTCCATATATGTAACAACAGAAATAGAAAAATGCTTTGAATTTTCAATTGTCTTATATGCTTTTTGATTCCCTTTCATGTACCAGATAAGGACATCCGTATCGATAACCATTTAGAATCTCCCTTTTCTTAATCCCCGGGCATATTCATCAACGTTCCGAACCATATCGTTATCTTTCCAAATTCCAAACAATTCGTTTGTTGTGTTTTGTCCGTTTTCTCCGTCGTAGGGAATGAGTTTTGCGCAGGGCTTGCCTCGGAAAGTTATCACCACCTCCTCGCCCCTATTAACCGAATCAAGAAGCCCCTTTGAATTAAACCTCAGGTCTTTTGCGGTTGCTTTCATGGATCACCTCCGTTTGTTACAGTTTACATTTTGAAGTATAAACTACGAAAAGTCTCGTGTCAAGAAACGGCTGGATACAAGTTATAGACAAACGACTTGTTTATTTAAGAGCAGCGAACCATTGATTGACAGGCAAATCTGCCTTGGTATAACGATATTTAACATATTTTCGGGCATATTTGCCTTGCCCCGTTATCTTCGGTTATGTTGTTGTAATTGATAGGAGTATCATATGTCAACATCTAAGAACATGAAACTGCTTGATGAAGTACGGGATGTGATGCGGCTGCATCACTACTCGATCCACACGGAGCGAACGTATTGTGACTGGATAAAACGTTATATACGATACCACGGGATGGCTGATCGACAGGATTTAATAGATGGCGAAGCCAGGATCGAGGCTTTCCTGACACATCTGGCAGTGGATAAAACAGTGGCTCCATCAAGGTAAAAGGGAACAGATTTATTTATTTGTTTTGCTCGGTCCCCCTTGTCCACAAAATTCCACCCGCCTTGCAATTTTCTTCTCGATCTCATCCACAACCTTGGAACTGCCAGTCAACTGTCCCAGTTGTAGCGATTGACGAATTGTCCCCTTTTACCCCTTAATCTTTGACTAATTAGCGCCAATGGTCAAACGTAGACTTGACCCCATTTCTCTTCCATTTGCTCATCTCCTTTATATAGATGCCATAACGCCCCAATAACCGGCAGTTGGAACGCAGCGAAGCGTAGTGTAAGCTGTCCGGCGCCGCAGGCGCGTAGTTAATTGGTTTGTTGAACGAAGCCGCTACGCGGCAGGAAAATAATTAAAAACAGTGTATACTCCACTTATCTGTCCAATTCCGGGCATTTATAAAAAAGGAGTATATACCATGAAACAAACAGAAGTAAATCGATTTAAGAAGCTCTATCAACGTCACCTGAGATTACTCAAACTTCAGGGCAAGGCCCAGAAAACCATTGACGCCTATTCCCGGGCGGTCCGGCGGGTCAGTGATCATTTTGATTGCTGCCCCGATAAACTAACCCCGGAACAATTAGAGACCTATTTTGGAGAACTGGTTGATTCCCACTCATGGAGCACAGTCAAAATAGATCGAAACGGCCTGCAATTTTTTTGGCGACATGTACTCAATCGTGACTGGCAATGGGTTAATATTATAAAACCGCCAAAGATCCATACAATTCCTGATATTCTTACCCCTGCCGAAATAGAACGACTCATTGGGAAAACACGCAAACTACGCTATCGTGTTTTCTTGTTAACCACCTACTCAATGGGACTTCGTCTCGAAGAAGCATTATCTCTTCAAGTCGGTGATATTGATGCCGGTCGCAAACGGGTTCATATTCGCCGAGGCAAAGGACATAAGGATCGGCTGGTGCTATTACCTGATCTCACTTTACTGGGATTGCGTGAACTCTGGCGCAGGCATCGTCATCCCAACCTGATATTTCCGAATGCCACCGGCTCTCTTGAAAAAATCCAACAGGCAACGACTCATATGGATAGAGGCGGTACCCAAAAGGCCATGAAAGTTGTGGTCACAGAATGCGGTATTAAAAAAAAGTCTCTATACACTCCCTTCGGCACAGTTTCGCCACGCATCTCCTTGAACGCGGCTTAAGTCTTCGTCATATCCAGGCATTGCTTGGCCATGCCAGTCCTGCGACAACTGCACGTTATGCTCATCTGACTGATGTCACGGAAAAAGACAGTCTGATCACTATTAATGAGCTGATTAACACTCTTCATGTCGATTTAAGGAGGGTGTGATCATGGAACTGGCCTCTATTATTAATCAATATTACGATGCATTTATGATCAAGTATGCTGATACTGCATTACATGGTCATCTGAAGGCAATGAATGCCATTCGCAGTTGCCGTACTCCTGATTCAGGGGAACTTTATGTGTATTGCCCTGATTGTAAACATGCAGAATGGCGACCGCTATCCTGTGGTCACCGCAGTTGTCCAAAGTGTCAGAACCATGAAGCCAGCCAGTGGATTGACCGGCAACAGGCCAAATTACTACCTGTTCAGTATTTTTTGGCAACTTTCACATTGCCTTATCAACTGAGGTCATTAACCCGGCATTATCAAAAAACAGTATTTTCTATCTTTTTTCTTTGTGTTGCCAGCACCCTGAAGGATTTTGGGTTGAATCCAAAAAATCTGGGGGCAGAAATCGGTATGACCATGGTATTGCATACGCATAACAGGAGACTGGATTTTCATCCGCATATACATGTCGTGGTGCCCGGCGGCGGTGTTGATAAACGCAGACGCCAATGGAAAAAGAAAAAGGGGAAATTTTTATTTAAGCACGACGTCATGGCCAAAGTCTTTCGCGCCCGTTTTTTAGCCGCTTTAAATGAAGCCGGACTTTCCATCCCTGAAAGAGTCCCCAAAGAATGGGTGGTTGATTGCGCTCATGTTGGAAAAGGGATAACCGCACTGAAATACTTATCCCGATATTTATACCGGGGTGTTATCAGTGAAAAGAATATCATTTCCAATCAAAATGGTCAGGTAACTTTCAAGTATATTGAAAGCAAGACCGGCAATACACGATATCGTACCCTCAAGGGGGAGGATTTTTTGCACCTGATCATGCAACATGTGCTACCCAAAGGATTCCGAAGGGTCAGAGATTATGGGTTCCTTCATAGTAATGCAAAAAAATTGCTGTTTCTGGTACAACTGATTTTGCATGTTGTTATTAAAGGGACTGAACTCCGTCCAAGACCTGTGTTTAGATGTCCCTGCTGCAAGTCCCCAATGGTTATTCTGGGGTTTCGTCAAGCTATCTGGGGATCAGGATAGTTCTTTTTGCCGGCAAAGGCTGCAATTCATTCAAACAGTAGGAGGAAAAAACGTTTATGAAATAAGTAATTTGTAAAAGCCTGCTGACAGGTTAATGTCCCCGTGCGCCTTAAAAAAAGTACACTTTCTGAAGACGCACGTCCTTTCCTCTGTTCAAAAAAAGATATTTCCTTATATACAGACACCGCATACGACACCGGGCTTGTTCAACCACCGGATAAGATCGTGGTTCGCTGCGCTCTCACAATCTATCCTTATTCGTTAGGCATTTTTGTTGGTAGGACTTTCATTCCCCTCTAGCGCAGAAGCTATTCTCGCTAAGTTTTTATTTATAGCTTCCAGCTGCTCATTGGTTTTCAGGAAAATAGTGTTGTTACGCCCCTTCATTGCGTCGGCTAAATCATATGCTGGACTATTAGATGAGTGCATACGTGTCATGTACCTAATATCAAGAACAGAAATTTCCTTGCCCTTCTTTTGCATACTAAGAGGTGTTCGGTATTTGTATGAAGCAGTGACAGGAAAACCATCACCAATTTGTGACGATAGCCCGCCATATTGCCCGGCTTGCCATCTAAGCTCTTTTCCTGGCGCCAAGAGTGGAATTTTTATTTTTAGAAACCTTGAATCATCTATATCCATAGGCTTTTCAATACCCCAGCAGTTGATAGGAATGGAGCCTGAAAACTCCAAGTCTCTTGCGGAGCCACCTCCGCTATTGCAGATAACTAGATCTATTACTGATGCTGTATCATTGCTTGGTTCATAATATACAGAAATGTTTGGTTTTGACTGCCTATAAATTGCTAGATAAGCAATAGCAACTGCAAGGAATGTCACAATAGGACTAATGATATAAAAAGCTATTTGAAAGTATTCTGGGTCATTTATCATCTAATTTTATTTTCCTTCGTGGCTAATGCCTAACGTCGCTACTCACCTGCCGCTCCGATGAAGTTGCCGCGTAGCGCCGCCGACGTTTCCGCGGTCAGGTGCAGTAGCATTGTTATAGCTTGATTTTTTCTTTGAATTGTTCTTGAAGGGTTTGGGTATATTTGTCATTTTTTTTCAAGTCGATCAATCCCCTCAATTCCATTCCGGGTTTAGTAAATTGTATTAACCTTACCTGCATACCGTCAAACCTGATATGTATAGGCGTACCAGCATAATTAACCTCCTCAAATTTACCTTCGGGGTCTTCTTTATAATTCAGCGTTAAAGTTTCTGCAGAGCGTAAGAGTCCGACACCATCGAGCTCAAATAAGTCATCATATTGCACACCGTATTGCTCTAAAGGACCGATGTTTTGAAAAGGAAACACGTGTGGATGTATTACAAATGCATTCTTGCCATCAAAAATAGATAGGTTTGCCAAATTTTGAAACTTATTTGCTGTACTTGAAGTTAAAATACTGAGCACTTGAAGTGTATGTGGGCTAATATTGCCAGGATTGTGAATTTCCTTTTCAAGAAGCTTAGATAAGAAATGCTGTATTTCCTCGTTCGATTTTGTTTCTGCTATGCGCCAGAAAATCTCCAACCAATCAATGTCAATCTCTTCTCCAGAAGGGGTCTCTGAAGTATTTCGAAGGTTCTCAAGAGTTTTGAGTGCAACTTTTTCTCTGTTATTTTGTTCTAACAACATCCTTCCGGCAAAATGCACGACTGCTCTTTCCTGAAGCGCACTATTTTTTCTAATTTCATCACATGCAGACTCTGCGGTTGCTTTTTGAATTGCCGATTGAACAGCAGTCCCAGTTCTAATGCCTTGAGAGAATCTTTCTATATATGCATTTGGTATATCAATGATATTCGTGATTAGATTCCCAACTCCCTTCGCCAAGGCAATAATTGCATTTGATTTAACTTTTTCTGGAATAGGAATTCCATCTATTGATGGAATTATGTCCATATTTTCTTCATTCATTTTTTTGAGTACCTATAACGGCAGGCATCAGCGGGCGCACGCTTTTTGCGCTCCGCTGAATGCCTTTGTTGGCGCCTTTCCTGTCTTTTGGAACATCCAATAGCCCTGTCTCAGCTAAATTGGTGGTAGAACCTTGTAAGCAATGTCAATTTGCTCATCACAGTCCCCGAGCTTATGCCAGTTCTGGTTTGATATCACTCGGCAGACAACACAGAAACGCGTGGAAACGTAATGTTCACTCAAAACCATCTGAAACTTCTCACCAGTTGTACGCGGACCACCTACGTTCGCTATTAACCACTCAACTTCATATTGGTCTGGCCTGAAGGTAGGATCAACTTCAGCTGTGATGGAAATGGAGTCCCCACATCGGAGGTAGCTCTTTTCGTCCCGAGAGTAGTCCACTATGGCAGGCCCATCGGGATTGCGGTTGGAAGATGAAAGGTAGACCACATGTCCGAGCGAGTCCAAAATCTTAACAACCGTCGGCACGTTGTAGAGGTTTGCCATATTAACCCGAGCATAGTAGGTCTTCAGGCCCTCTACCACGTCCATCGAGTAACAGAGAACTCGATAGGCATCGTGCACAGAAACTGGATTTGCGTGAGATAGTGCGTTTCGAGGTGTAACGAGACGGTTGAGAAATGTTCGTGCAGAATCGTTGCCTTGGGGAAAAACATCACTTAATGCATCGGCGAAGTGGTCTCTATACAAAGTAGGGTTACATATTATTTGAATCTGGTCAGCTAAGAAGGCGGCATCAATCGGGCGGACAAATCGTGCGGGCTCTTGTGATCTGCGCTCGGTAAGCGTTTTGGCGAGGCCAGAGTTGATCGCTCTGCTTTTATCAGCTCTCTGAGCGTCGAGATAGTCCTGTCCATATGCCTCAGTAAGCTTGATATCAATGAGTCTCCGAAGCCAGAGTTCAAGACCTTCGATTGCACGCTTGCAACCATCCCTCATTTGGGCTTCAGATATTGTGTAAAGTGGCATGTTTATCCCCCCAAAAGGCACACCTGCATCCCCATGCTAATGAACCCAAATAGTTATAGTCAAGTCGGGCCAACATTTAATATAAGTATTACCTGATTTTCCCACCAGATAGAAAACTCATCTAACAAATATACTGTATTCATACACAAATTTATCAATAAGTCCAATCATTATTCTTGAAAGTGTACCGAAAATGTGCTTATTATTTAAAGCATTTAGCATGTATAATCTCGTTGCTTTGGCTTGGAACATGCCCCGCCCAGTGGGCGAGAAGCTTATTAAGGAGTATAACTGTGACCGAATAAAGGGGAGATCCCAGGGTCGTCGTGGCGGCCGAAAACCCCATGAAGGACGAACTGGTCAACGCGATGGAAGCGCTTCGCGGTAATCTGGGTGACAAAGAATTTGTGGTATACGAGCTACCGGTTGTTCTGAGAGTTATATAGGTTTTCTCGCTATATTTATTAATTCCCTGTACATCTCATATGTAAAGTCCTTTCCGCGGCAGGGCAGGAGGGTGTTGTTGTGGTAGAGCGGTTCTTTTTCTATATCATAAGGAGATGCTTTAACCGCCTCTTCCCATATCGGCGTGCCCGGTATGGGTGAGAATTCCGCGATGACGGGTTTGGCCCCGCACGATCTGATAAAGTCTATGCTGTCTCGCACCTCGGAGGCGCTCTGATCCGGTAGTCCGCACAGGATGTACATCCCTATATCTTTTCCACTGTAGCCGGCCTCCAGCAGATAAGCCACCGCATCCTTTGTTTCCTCTCTGGTTATTTTTCCTCCGGTGTCGGTTTGCCGGCGCTCGTTCGCGGTCTCAAAGCCGAAACGTATAGTTTTGAAGCCAGCCCTGAACATCAATCTACTCAGAGGCGCATCTATCTCTCTCAGATGAAGACCGTTGGGACAATGAAAGATACAATTCAAACCTCTTCTCAACACTTCCTCCAGCATGGGTATCACGTGTCTTTCCCGATCAACGAGGAGGGCGTCATCATAAAAAGAGAAGTTCACAATGCCGAATTTCCTGTTCCAGAACTCTATTTCGTCAACAACTCTTATGGGGTCTCTGGTTCTGAATCCGTCGTTCAGGAGGTGCGAGGCACAGTAGGAACAGTTGAAGGGACACCCCCTCGAGGTCATTATGGGGATCTGATCCATCTGTGTGAGAAGGTCAAAAGCTGGGAGGGGGTATGAATCGAGATCGTCTTTATCCGGAAGGAATTGCAGATCATCATTAAAAAGATCCTTTAAGACTTTTGGAAGGGCGCTTTCTCCATCACCCTTCACCACAATATCGGCGCCGGAGTGTTTTGTTGCGTGATCACAGCAAAGGGTCGCATAGTTTCCTCCGAGAACAACCGGCACTTTTGGGATAACGCGCCGGATAGTATCTATTGTCTCAAAGACGCCCGGGTACCAGTAGGTCATCATGGATGTTACAAATACCGCGTCCGGTTTCTTCACGCGCAGCAGCTCATCCTCGAATAAGCGGGGTGTTATCCCATACCGGCCGTATCTTCTCGGGAAATCCTTGAGTGCATCAGGTTTCGTAATGACTTCTTTGAAGAAGTTGCCTCGTCCTGACGGAAGCCTCTTTGGAGCCTCTGTTCCGGTTTCCTTTTCCAGACCGGGGTGAAAAGGATCCAGACAATCAATCAGCTCTACTTTATATCCATTCTTTTTCAGGGTGGAGGCGAGATACAGGAGACCAGCCGGTTTGGCCCAGAGGTCATAGGCCGCAAAATCGTGTATCCAGGGATTTATCAGTAGTATTCTTTTTTGCATGCTGATTTGAGTATATGAAGACCTTACCAAAATCAAGATGATCTTAAAATTCGTTGATATTTTCCCTCTCATCTGATACATCTCTGAAAAATTCAGAGGGAAGAGTCTTAGGGCTTAAAGGTGGAATAAGGCTATGAAAATAGGATGGGTAGGCACTGGCATTATGGGATTTTCAATGGCTGGACATATCCAGGACGGAGGTCATGATCTCTACCTGTATAACAGGACACAAGAAAAGGCGGAAGGACTAATAAAGAAGGGCGGGCGGTGGTGCGCCTCTCCGGCGGAGGTCGCACGCGACTCGGAGATAGTGTTCACGATAGTTGGCCATCCCCGAGATGTGGAAGAAGTATATCTCGGAGAAGAAGGGATCGTGTCAGCCGGGGGTATGTGCCATACGATTGTGGACATGACCACAAGCAGCCCACATCTGGCGCAGCGAATAGCCGAAGAGGCATCAAACCATGAAATTATCAGTCTCGATGCACCGGTTTCCGGCGGTGACTCAGGTGCAAAGGCGGCTACTCTTTCCATCATGGTTGGGGGCGACGAAAATGCATTCAAAATGATATTACCCCTTCTACAACTCATGGGGAAGGAGATAGCTCATATGGGTGGACCCGGCGCAGGGCAGCACACGAAGGTGTGCAACCAGATCCTTGTCGCGGGTACGATGATCGGAGTTTGTGAATCTCTCCTATATGCCTCTCGGCTCGGACTCGACGAACAATCGGTAATAAACCTGATAGGGAAGGGGGCAGCCAGTTCCTGGTTGATAAATAACCTGGGACCCAGAATTGTAAGTGATGACTACGCCCCCGGTTTTTTTGTGGAGCACTTCATCAAGGATATGGGGATAGCTCTCGAAGAAGCTGCGGCATGTGATCTGTCCCTGCCGGGACTGTCTCTTGTCAGACAATTATATATTGCAGTGAAAGGACAGGGGCACGGCAGGCTGGGAACGCAGGCACTTATTTTAGCGCTAAGACAACTGAACGGGATGTGATATTCATACAATCCAGCCACAACGTGGAGACGACAGTGAATAAAAAGACAAAACTTATTGCAATGATTGGGGAGAAAACCTCTAAGGTGGGAATTATAGGTCTTGGATACGTTGGCCTGCCACTTGCGATTCATTTTGGAAAGAGGGGTTTTCCCGTTATCGGATTTGACTTGGATATCAAGAAGATAGAGAAGCTCCATAAAGGAGAATCTTATATAAAACATGTCCCCATAGAACCTGTAAATGAGTTGATCGAAGCGGGAAGCTTTGATGTAACCAGTGATTTCAGTCGACTGAAAGATGTGGACTGCGTACTCATCTGTGTGCCGACCCCTCTGACTGACAAAATGGAGCCTGACCTGACCTATCTTGTGGAAACCACGGAGACCATAGCCCGATATTTAAGGGCGGGACAGCTCATCGTTCTGGAAAGCACAACTTATCCCGGCACAACCGAAGAGATGATCCTGCCTCGTCTGGAAAAAGAGGGCATGAATGTGGGGAGCGATTTCTTCCTCGCATATTCGCCGGAGAGGGAAGATCCCGGAAACGAGAATTTTAACGCTTCAAACACCCCAAAAGTGGTGGGAGGAGTTACCCAATCCTGCCTCGAGGTGGCGCAGTCCCTGTACAACTCCATCACAAGCGTTGTGACGGTATCATCGACCAGGGCGGCGGAGCTTACCAAGCTGCTGGAGAATACCTTCCGGTCGGTAAATATAGCGCTGGTAAATGAGCTGAAAATACTTTCTCACAAGATGAACATAGACCTTTTTGAGGTTATTGACGCCGCGGCCACAAAGCCCTTCGGTTACAAGGCCTTTTACCCTGGTCCCGGTCTTGGAGGACACTGCATACCAATAGATCCATTCTACCTTTCATGGAAGGC
>Ga0222701_1000723_pt1 | contig 10991 bp, 8 predicted proteins | sample AntAcemetage1502_FD_179825 | JGI IMG/M metagenome (GOLD analysis project Ga0222701, IMG submission 179825) | Saline water microbial communities from Ace Lake, Antarctica - #1502 | ecosystem: Environmental > Aquatic > Non-marine Saline and Alkaline > Saline | place: Antarctica: Ace Lake... | reverse complement strand
GTAAACCCAGCGAACATACTGAAGATACCCAAGGGCTCATTGAAGACAGGCTCCGATGCCGACATTACAGTTATAGACATGAATAAGAAATGGACCGTTGACGCAGACAGGTTCCGCTCGAAGGGACGCAACTGCCCATTCAACGGCTGGGAACTCAAGGGGAAAGCCGTAATAACCATAGCCAGCGGAGAGATAAGGTACACGGACCCCGAATTTTAAATTCACAAACCTCAAACTGCCAAATCCGTTAATAGTCAAATCTGTAAAAACATACTCTTTCACCAGTCGTGCAGGCAAGGGAAATTGCGGCTCCATTTACTCCTTGCCATGATTTCTAAGAGGTGGTAGTAAAATTCGCATTAAATTGTCAAGTGGTGCTGATAATGAAGAAACAAAGAGACGAAGAGATAAAACATCTCGGCCAACTGAAGGATTGGATCAGCCTGAACAGGGAATTTGACATAATTGACCTGTTCTCAGAACTCCACCCGGCTGATATTGCGGACCTTATAGACAACCTTGAGGAGCAGGAAAAAATACACCTGTTCTCCCTACTCGATGTGGAGAAGGCGTCAGAGGTTATCACCGAGCTGAGCGAAATTTCGAGAGAGCAGATACTCGAGGATATATCCGACAAAAAACTCGCAGAGATCATCGATGAAATGGACTCAGATGACGCGGCTGACGTAATAGCCGAGCTACCTGAAGATCAGGCAAAGGCCGTCCTCGAGGAAATCGAACCTGAAGAATCGGAAGACTTTAAGGAACTCCTGAAATATGAAGAGGACACGGCCGGCGGTATCATGCAGTCAGAGCTGGTCTCAGTTCACTCAGAGGGCACCATCAACAATGCCCTGAACGCTGTGGTACAGGCATCGGATGAGATTGAAAACGTATATAACGTATTTGTTGTGGACAGAGATGAAAAGCTCGTCGGCGCTATTCCCCTCCAGAGATTAATCACATCCAGGCGAAACAGTCCCGTCACAGAAGCCATCGACAAGGCTATACCAAGCGTAAATGTTGATGTGGACCAGGAAGAGGTCGCGAGGATGTTTGAAAAGTACGACCTTGTTGACCTCCCGGTTGTAGATCATACCGGATGTCTACTGGGGAGAATCACAGTAGATGACATCGTCGACGTCATAGAAGAGGAAACTTCGGAGGACATCTTCAGAATTGCCGGTCTTGACGAAGATGACAGCATCTTCAACGACCCCGTGGAATCCGTAAAGAAGAGACTCCCCTGGCTCTACCTCAATCTCCTTACGGCACTCACATCGGCGCTCGTTATAGGCTTTTTTGAAAACACCATACAGATGGTAATAGCGCTTGCAGTTTTCATGCCGGTGGTGGCGGCCATCGGCGGCAATGCCGGGAGTCAGACTCTCACCCTGATCGTAAGGGGGATGGCGCTCGGCGAAGTCACTTTCGAAAACTCAAGAAGGGCGCTCTACAAGCAGATCATCGTAGGGATTGTCAACGGTCTGGCTGTCGGCGTTGTAATCGGCGTCATAGCATATCTCTGGAAGGGAATGCCAGTATTGGGGGTAGTACTTGGTCTTGCCATGATAATCAATGTATTCGTGGGCACGCTGATAGGAACATTAGTCCCTCTGAGCCTGAAGTGGCTGAAGGCTGATCCCGCTCTGGGTTCCCATATCTTTGTGACCGCCTTCACGGACGCGTTCGGGTTCTTTTCCTTTCTGGGCCTTGCGACCATATTCCTGAACTTGCTGGTATGAGAAGCCCGTCTTTAAAGACGCAAGCCTTTGTTTTGCGTTTTCTCAATTATGGAGAATCGGATCGTATTGTTACGTTTTTTACGAGAGAATTCGGCAAACTCCGTGGGATTGCCAAGGGAGCAAGGCGGAGCAGAAAACGATTTTCCAACGCCATCGAGCCATTCTCTCATTCCCTGCTGCTTTTTTCCAAAAGAGGTGAAGGTGCCCTGGCCATTATAGAAAACTGCGACGTAATCAATCATTATCCGGAGATCAGAGCAGACCTGGAAAGGACAATGACCGCAGCTTACATGATTGATCTTGTAGATCAGTTCACCGTGGAAGGCAAGAAAAGCGCCGGTACCTTTCAACTCCTGAGCGACTTTCTCATGCTTCTGGAGAAAAGGAGCAACCTGAATGAAACAACGCGATTTTTTGAGCTGCGTCTGCTCAAGCTTTCGGGATATGATCCTGTCCTGGAGAGGTGCGTTATCTGCAATGAGTCACTTGCTGAAATCAATGTCGCGTTCTTTGACGCGACAAGGGGCGGCATAAGGTGTTCTCAGTGCGGTTGTGAAGGGCAGGACTGCATACCGGTATCCACCGGAACCATCAAGACACTACTCATGGGAAAACAGACGGAAACCAGCCGGCTACACAGGCTCATACTGTCAGAAAATGCCATTAGAGAAAGTCGGGTTGTTTTCAGACATTTCATACGCCACATCCTCGGGAAAGAACCAAAATCTCTACAGGTGCTGGATGAAATCAGGAGAATGATTTAACCTGCTGCTACCGAAGACACAAGGCGCCAGCTTTTCTCTGTTCCCCTCTACCTTTGCTACTTTGCTTCTTGACAGTCATCCCCCCTTAATGATAGTTTTCCCCCGCATTTAAGTACAGTTATGGCAAAGTCCAAGGAGGTAAAAGTGACCTTTCAGGAATTGATATTCGCCCTGGAAAAATACTGGGCCGATCAGGGGTGCATCGTACAGCAACCCTACGATTTGGAAGTGGGCGCCGGCACATTCAACCCTGCAACCTTTCTAAGGGCGCTCGGTCCGGAACCATGGAACGTCGCGTATGTTGAACCCTCACGCAGGCCGACCGACGGCAGGTACGGTGAAAATCCGAACAGGCTCCAGCATTATTACCAGTATCAGGTAATAATGAAACCATCCCCGCTTAATATTCAGGACCTGTATCTTGAATCTCTGAAGACCTTCGGCATTGACCCTCTCGACCACGATATAAGATTCGTGGAGGACGACTGGGAATCCCCCACCCTCGGTGCCTGGGGACTAGGCTGGGAGGTCTGGCTCGACGGCATGGAGATTACACAGTTTACATATTTCCAGCAGGTAGGCGGGATAGACCTGCACCCGATATGTGTCGAAATAACTTATGGTATAGAGCGAATTGCCATGTATCTCCAGGAAATCGACAATGTTTACGATCTTGAATGGGGACATGGAATAAAATACGGTGATGTTCATCACAAAAGCGAAGTTGAATTCTCCACTTATCAGTTTGAAGTGGCCGACACCGATATGCTGAGAAAGCTCTTCGATATGTATGAGGCGGAGTCAATATCAACCGCTAAGAAAGGTCTCGTCCTCCCCACATACGATTATTGCCTGAAGTGTTCACATGTATTCAACATACTGGACGCGCGAGGCGCTATCAGCGTAAATGAGCGCACAAATTATATTGGAAGAGTACGGAATCTCGCGCGTCTCAGCGCTGAAGGTTACTCTAAACAGAGGGAGGAAATGGGATATCCTCTTATCGGAAAGTTCAAGAGGAGCTAAATTTTCTCATGGCAAAAGAATTATTATTGGAAATAGGAACAGAAGAGATACCGGCCGCTTTCCTGCCGAAGGCGCTGAGGGATCTGGGGGAAATCATCACAAGAGAGTTTTCCGAAAATCGGATCAGCCACGGTCGTATAAGAACCATGGGCACACCGAGAAGGCTCGTTCTCTGTGTCGAGGAAGTCTCAGAAAAACAGGATGATCAGACCATAGAAAAGGTCGGTCCCGCAACAAGGGCCGCCTTCGACGATAAAGGAAATCCGACAAAGGCTGCCAGCGGTTTTGCCAGGGGACAGGGACTCGAAGTGTCCCAGCTCGAAACGGTCACGACCGACAAAGGTGAATATCTCTGCGCGAGGAAAAAATTGATGGGTGAGGATACCAGGCCGCTTCTTTCAGACCTACTCCCCCGCGTTATCACCTCCATCCCCTTTCAAAAATCAATGAGGTGGATGAACCTCGATCTTCGCTTCGCGCGTCCCATTCACTGGATACTGGCGCTCTTCGGCGGAAATGTAGTGCCATTCAAACTCGAAAACATCGAAAGCGGCAGGCTATCTTTCGGACATCGCTTCATGAGTCCTGAATTTTTTGAGGTCAGTGATTTTGAGAGCTATCTGAAAAAAACAAGGGAACACTTTATCATTGCCGACCCGGAAGAGAGAAAAGGCATCATCATTGATGAGGCCCGGAAGGCCGCCAGCGAGATCTCTGGAGATGTACTCGAAAACAAAAACCTCCTCGATGAAGTGACATTCCTCGTGGAGTATCCTTCTGTGGTACGCGGGAATTTCGACAGAGAGTTTCTTGATCTTCCTAAAGAGGTACTCACCACATCAATGATCAAGCATCAGAAATACTTCCCGGTTACCGACAAGGATGGGAAACTTCTCCCACACTTTATCACCGTGAACAATACACTGGCGAGAAACCCGTCTGTCGTGGCCAGGGGAAACGAAAAAGTCATCAGGGCGCGACTTGCCGATGCCCGGTTCTTCTTTGAGGAAGACCGTAAGACACCTCTCGAAGATCACCTCGAGGCCCTGAAGGATGTTGTTTTCCACAGATCCCTTGGGACATCCTATGAAAAGGTAGAACGGTTTAGAGAAATTGCGAAAGATATCTCGACCAAAATCGTTTTTTCCTCCGCCGCATCTTCTCCGGCAACAGTTGACAAGACCGCAACACTTTGCAAGGCAGACCTTGAAACTCAGATGGTATGTGAATTTGCCGAACTCCAGGGGGTGATGGGAAGGGAATATGCCCTGATACAGGGTGAAGATCCTGTGGTAGCCAAGGCGATTTATGAGCACTATCTCCCGATAGCCGCCGGAGGTGATCTCCCTGAAACAGATGAAGGTGCCATTGTCAGCATCGCCGATAAGCTGGATACGATCGTGGGATTCTTCGGCATAGATATTGCCCCTACTGGCACGGCCGACCCATTTGCCCTCAGGCGACAGGCCCTTGGCATTATCAACATCATACTTAGCAAAAATTATCCGCTCAATCTGGGTGTACTGATAGACAAAAGCATTTCAATCCTCGGCGAAAAGCTGACGAGGATGCCGGATGAGACAAAGGCGGATGTGATCGACTTTTTCAAGGGAAGGTTTGAAAATCAATTGATATCACAGGGACATCCCTATGACGTGGTCAATGCCGTTCTGACGCTCGGCATGTCCGATATCGCCCGATCCCTCCGCAGGATAGAGGCTATGGAGTCATTCAAGAAACACCCCGACTTCGAACCCCTGGCGATTGCCTTCAAACGAGTTGTGAATATCCTCAAGGATTTTAAAGACGGTTCCGTCGACACCGCTGCCTTTGATTCGAGCGCTGAATCCGACCTCTATCATGCATTTGCCGATATAAGGGATACGGCAAATGGGTGCATAGACGAGGGCAGATACAGCGAGGCCCTGTCCGAAATGGCAACCCTACGAAGACCTGTCGACACCTTCTTTGATGAAGTCATGGTCATGGCGGATGATAAAAAGATAAGATTTAACAGACTGTCACTCCTCGAAGAGATATCAAAGCTCTTCTACAGAATTTCCGACTTCTCGAAAATCGTAACGGAAGGCTGATGGCCCCGATCAGAAAGAAACTTATCGACCACCCGTGAGTTTTCCGGGAACTCTTCTTTGTTGAACTAGTAAAAAGTCGAAAAGTACCATTTTTCGTCGTTCCGGCAAAAGCCGGAACCCAGTAAATTAAACAACTTCTGGATACCGGATCAAGTCCGGTATGACAGTTTTGGGACTTTTTACGAATGCATCTTCTTTTACTTTATGTAAATATTAAACTATGATGGGTAAATACTTTATTTAACGGATATTTGATGCGCCTTAAACCGCTACAATCAGGAGGGGGGACATGCGACATTCGACCATCTTTGTAAAGATTTTTCCTGTAATATTGATTATGTTCATGCTGGCTGGTTTTTGCGAGTCCAGTTCGGCGCAGGCGGAAAATGAAGCCTATGACCTTCTTGCAGCACGCATGGAATATTTCCAGGGTCAGCAGGGGGTACACAACAGCGAGCCGCAGGCAAGGATGTCCGGATCTCTTTACGCAAGCATCTCAACAATCGAAGGTACCCCGCCCGAAGAAGCCCTCATGAGGATACTGGTCGACAGTAATATCATCTACGAGAACATGCTTCGATTTAACAACAGGACTGTTTATATCAGGATAGATGATTTCATGTTCGACGATCCGGGTTTGCATACCCTCAGGCTGACGGTCGACCACGGAAGACGTACGGCCGAACAGCTAAGGTACAATAACTCTATAGAAACCATAGTGGACGTTCAGGAACCGGCACCAGCAGAAGCCGATGTGCAGGTTGGGCAACTGCTCTATTTGCAGGGTGGCGCGAACGGACACAACAGCGAACCTTACGTCAACGAGAGGGGCGTCATATATGTCATGCTGTTCAAAACGCCCGGGGAAGCCAACGTTGGCGATGTGGAAACCCGCATAGAGGTCGACGGCCAGGTAATTGAGGAACCAGTCATAAATGTCAGCACCAACAGGCCCGGCTTTTACCGGGTAGAAGGTTACGAATTCACGGAACCCGGCGAACATACTATCAGGCTGACGGTCGACCCTGACAATCGAATCCAGGATAGCGACAGAAGCAATAACATCCGCGAGGTGAACGTAAATGCCAGAATCCTGTGTGACTTCACAGTTAATGACATGGTCTTCAAGGACCCGGACGACAATGAAATCACCTACATCTCGCAAATGCAAACATGTACACTCTATGCTACTTTCGAGAACAACAGCGGCCACGTGCTGGACAATGTCAGGGTCAGGATAAGTGTAAACGATGAGCCCGTTGCCGAAGACACGATCTGGGTGGCTATAGGCTATTTTGCCTACAGCTGTGAACACACCTTTACCGACGCGGGTACGGCAATGGTAAGGTTTATGGTCAACCCCGATAACGAGATGCCCGAGGAAAATATGCTCAACAATCGGGTTTCAAGGCGTATTGAGGTACGGCCGTTGTTCGACATCAGCGCCGGAGAACTCAGCTGTGTGCCCGCCGATGGTGAAGGGCGCCCGGTAAGTACCAACGAACCGGCACGGGTAAGAGCTACGTTCCATACGAGCGCCGGTGCTGGAATCGATTATCGTCCCAGGATAAAAGCCGTTATACAGATCAACGGCGAAACTGCGGCTGAACGAGTTTTTAACAACGTCGATCCTAACAGCGCATTTTCTTTTGAGGTCCCGGATCTTATTTTTCCCAAAGCCTGGGCGCAGACCCTTTCGCTTTTACTTGATCCCGATAATGAGATCTATGAGATCAGAGAAAACAACAACTTGACCTCAATAAACGTGAACGTTAACGACTCGACTCCCGTTGACGCCGAAGCATTTTCGCTCACATTCATCCCGTCCGGCGAGGCGATCCCCACATCGGGGGTGACAGCAGGTACCAGCGGAACGTTAAGAGGAGAATTCGGAGCCGGGAACGACAGGGAAATAATCAACTTTGTTGCCATTCTGGAGCGCGATGGAGTCCAGCTGCGGCGAGAGCTGTACAGGGCCGCCCCGGGCGCGATTGAAAACATGGTAATAAACAATCTGGTGCTGTCCGAGCCCGGAGAACATGTGTTCAGGCTTGTCGTTTCCCCTCCCGGGCTTTATGTCGAATCCGACGAGAATAATAATACTCAGGAACTGACGATCAACGTCCTTCCCGCAAGAGATTTTGAGGCGAGAAGGATCACATTCTCACCGTCGAAAATAGCCGTGGGCAAGAAGGGTAAGGCCCGTTGTTATGTTCGCAACAGGTCTGCTCTCAGACAAAACGGTATCACCGCGAAGCTGTACAAGGATGGCCAGCGAATACATGAGGGCGTTATAAATATCGGCCCTAACGACGAACTGCTTTTTGAAGTGGATGACATATCGTTCAACCGACCCGGAAGATCCATACTGCTACTGTCTGTTGACCCGGATAACAACCTCGATGAAGCAGATGAAAATAATAACACATGTGAAACCGCCGTCACCGTAACGCAGCTTCCAGATATCGAAGTCCGGGACCTTGAGTTCATCTCAAAAGATGATTCATACCATGCAGGAACTATAAAGGTCGGAGGGAAAGGTGATTTTAAGTTTACCATTAAAAATGCAGGCAATGAGAAAGTTCGCGTAACTGTCTGCCTTAAGATTGATGGTTACCAGCTTTTTAAGGGTAATCTCAATATAGGACCAAACGATACCAGGACCGTAAGCAAAAAGCATTCTTTCAAGAAGCCCGGCAAGCTGCGCGTCGTAGTTACGGCCGACCCCGATAACAAGATAAGCGAATCCAGCGAAAAGAACAACTCTCTGGAAAAACGAATAGTGGTGATCGGCAAAGATAACAAAAAGGGACCGAAAGATACCGGAATCGTAAACAAGAAACTTCCCTTGAAGAAGCCCGGCAAGTTAAATGTTGTCGTTACACCCGACCCCGTTAACAAGATAAAAAAACCCGGCAAAAAAAGCGACTCACTGAAAAAAAGAATAAAGGTGATCGATAAGGACAAAAAGGAAGGACCGAAAGATAAATTGAAAAACTTCTAATGCCGTCCTTCCGTTCCGGGATGGCCTTTTGGAAAGATCCAATTAAAATTATCAAAAGAATGTTTTGATCATCGAGAAAGCATATTTTCAGGTGGTTCCACTCTTTTGGAGGGCACCATAAAAATCTGTCCTCCTGTCCTTGAAAAGATCGTTGTATTCATTGACTTTCTTGTCACGTGCCCGCTTCACGTCGATCTCCACCATCCCAACCTCTTCTGAATCTTCGCCGGCACGAAATAGAACCCTCCCGTCGGGTCCGGTTATCTGACTCCCGCCGGTAAAATGGAGTGACTTACCTCCCCGGCTCTCCGTCCCGATCCTGTTAGCCGTTATAGCAAAGACGTGATTCTCGAGACACCTCGTTTTCATGGCATCCTGACAGAAAGGCATCACCAGATTCGATGGATGGGAGATTATATCAGCTCCGAGGAGCGTCAGCGCGCGCATCGATTCCGGGAAGAACCAGTCGAAGCATATCATGATACCCACCTTGCACACGCCCGCGTCATAGACGCTGAATCCCTCATCTCCGGGATCAAACCAGAGTGTTTCCTCAAAGAAGAGGTGTACCTTTCGGTATCTTCCAATATAACCGTCGGGAGAAACGAGGACAGACGAATTGAATATCCTGTCTCCGCTCTTCTCAACAAGACCACCGATGATGATGATACCCTTCTCTTTCGCCACATCACACAACATCTGAGTTGTCCTACCATGCGGAATCGCCTCAGAATGAGAAATCGCCTCCTGTCTTGAAGTGAACACATACCCGGTGTTGAACAACTCCGGAAGCACCAGAAGCTCCGCGTCAGATTTTTTGATAAGACTCTCTGCCAGTTCCAGATTTTTGTCAACCTCGCCAAACAACGGCTCAAACTGGATCGCACCAATTTTCATAGTCATTACTCCATTCTGATTTTTATTCCTTCTACTCGACCTCTCCACCCCATGAATGACTCTGATAACTGCAAATAACAGGGAGCCTGATTGCCATTATAAAGCAGAAAAGCCATAGTCACAAGGACTATGGCTTTTCATGTCTAACCTAATTGAACTTACTGAATTGTTGATTACAGCATCTCATAGATACCGGCTGCGCCCATACCGCCGCCGATACACATGGAGACAATGCCTCTTTTCAGTTTACGCCTCTTCAGCTCATTCAGAATCTGGCATGTCAGCTTCGCGCCTGTGCATCCCAGGGGGTGGCCAATCGCGATTGCGCCGCCATTCGGGTTGATATCGCCTGCCCAGTATCGCTCGGTGAGCCCCAGCTCCCTGCAGCAGTAAAGTGCCTGGGAGGCAAAGGCCTCGTTGATCTCAAAGAGATCGATATCGTCGGTCGTTAAGCCGGCAAGCTTGAGCACCTTCGGAATCGCATACCGTGGACCGACACCCATCTCTTCCGGGTTGTTCCCCGCAACTGCATAATGGGTTAGTCTGGCAATCGGTTTCAGCTTCAGTTCCTTCGCCTTTTCAGCCGACATAATCATCGAGAACGAGGCACCATCGGTCATCTGTGACGAGTTCGCCGCCGTAACGGATCCACCCTGCTTGAAGGGCGATTTCAGCTTGGCCATCCCTTCCATTGTTGAGGGCCATCTCACACCGTCATCCATATCAAATGTCTTCGTTGTCCGGATCCACTGTCCGTTTTTATCCTTGACATACTTCCATGCCTCGATCGGGATGATCTGATCCTTCCAGTATCCCTTCTCAATCGCTTCATGGGCCCTTTTGTTGCTCTCGATACCCATCTTGTCCTGTTCCTCACGGGTGATTCCATAATCGGCCGCAACGTTTTCCGCGGTGACACCCATGGAGACATAGGTCATCGGAAGGTCTCCCCAGTCGGGATGGGGACGGAATATCCAGCCTCCCATCGGAATGTGCGACATGGTTTCGCACCCGCCGGCAACGAGTATATCGGACCAGCCGGCCCTGATCTTTGCCGTCGCATCAGCTATTGACTGAATACCGGAAGAGCAGAAACGGTTTACAGTCATACCCGCTGTAGTTACGGGAAATCCCGCGCCAAGCGCTATAACCCTTCCAAGGTTCATTCCCTGTTCGGCTTCGGGAAAGGAGCAACCGCAGATTACATCATCAACATCCTCGTGCTTGACCTGCGGAACCCTTTTCATCAATCCCTTCATGACCTGAATTCCTATTTCATCACCCCTGGTCTGCGCAAGGGCTCCCCTTTTATAACGTCCTCCCGGACTTCTTACGGTTTCGACAATAACAGCATCTCGCATAATAATCCTCCTTGTCATCTATTACTGACCCGGCCATTGGATTATGGCCAGTGTCAGCAATAAATAGTATATTTTTTTAGTTACGCAGTGGTTTTCCTCTC
>Ga0222701_1000718_pt1 | contig 11036 bp, 8 predicted proteins | sample AntAcemetage1502_FD_179825 | JGI IMG/M metagenome (GOLD analysis project Ga0222701, IMG submission 179825) | Saline water microbial communities from Ace Lake, Antarctica - #1502 | ecosystem: Environmental > Aquatic > Non-marine Saline and Alkaline > Saline | place: Antarctica: Ace Lake... | reverse complement strand
AAAATATTATGTAAAAATAATCTAAAATAAAGTTTACCAGTTACCCTGTTTACCAGTTGCCCTGTTGTGGGTCACAAGTTACAAGGAGCAGAGGTGTATTGCTATATTAACTGAATAACTGGAAAACCGGTTAACCGGGTAACTAAATGAACTTGCAACTGTCAACTAAAAACATGTATTCAAAACTAACGGCTAACGACTAATATAATTGGCAAATTGGTTAATTGGAGAATTGGCTAATTTTCTCCAAAGGAGAATCAATGGAAACTATTACCGGAACTGTAGAGAGAATTGTATATCGAAACGAAGAGAATGGTTATGTAATAGCTAAGATAACTGTGGATAAAAATGAAGAAAAATTAGCTACCATTGTGGGGAAGATGGCTTCTATAAACATCGGTGAAGCTTGCGAATTAAAAGGAGAATGGGTTAATAATCCCAAGTATGGCTGGCAATTTGGTTTTACTGACTATCAATTAATTTTACCCACTTCTTTACTTGGTCTAAAAAGATATTTAAGTTCCGGATTAATTAAAGGAGTCGGCCCGGTAACTGCTGATAGGATAGTAAAACAATTTGGTGACAAAACTTTGGAAGTTCTGGAGAACGATCTCCAGAGGCTAACTGAGGTGGAGGGTATTGCTGATAAAAGAGTGGAGATGATCAGTAGATCCTGGGAAGAACATAAAGAAATTAAAAGAGTGATGATATTTTTACAATCCTATCAGATTACTACCGGATATGCAGTTAAGATTTTTAAAACATACGGGAATAAAGCTATTGAAAAATTAAAAGAAAACCCCTATAGGTTGGTAGATGATGTTTTTGGAATCGGGTTTAAAATTGCGGATAAGATTGCACAAAATTTGGGTATAGAAGCTACCTCTCCGGCCCGAATAAAAGCAGGGATCAAATATATTTTAAACGAATTGGCTAATCAGGGTCATTGTTATGGCGTTATTACTGAAATAATTAAGTACGGAAGTGAACTATTAGAGGTTGAGGAGTCATTAGTTGAGAAAGCTTTAAGTATTTTAAAAAATAACCGCGAGATTATAATAGAAGAAGATAGAGTATGGTTACCTCTTTATTATTTTGCCGAATTAGGCGTGGCTAAAAAATTAATTGAGCTATTAAAGTTTCCTCAACAGTTAATCAATATAAATGTGCAAAAGAAGATAAAATATCTGGAAAAAAAATACGCTTTGTCTTTTGCTGAAGAACAAAAAGATGCCATTAATAAAGTCCTTATTAATCGGGTGTTGGTGTTAACCGGTGGTCCGGGAACGGGTAAAACTACTACTACTTTGGGCTTAATTGAACTTTTCGAGGAACTAAAGTTAAAAATAGTTTTGGCAGCGCCTACGGGTAGAGCGGCAAAAAAAATAAGTGAGACTACCGGCAGGAAGGCAAAAACTATTCACAGGTTATTAGAGTACAGTCCTAAGAGCGGAACTTTTATTAAAAATTCTGGGAATCCCATTAAAACTGACGTAATAATTTTGGACGAGGTTTCCATGATAGATATCCTGTTAATGAACAGTCTGTTAAAAGCAGTTTCTCCCGGCACCACATTAATTTTAATTGGTGATGTGGATCAGCTGCCTTCTGTCGGTCCGGGGAATGTCTTAAAAGATATTATCGATTCTGAAACTATTCCGGTGGTGAGACTAACCAGGATATTTAGACAGGACCAAAGGAGTTTGATCATTGTAAATGCCCATCGAATTAATGAGGGGAAATACCCCGTCCTTAAGGGGGAGAGAGAAAGAGATTTTTATTTTATAGAAGAAGAAACCCCTCAGGCTGCCGCCCAAAAAATAATTAACTTATGCACTGTTCGCCTCCCTTCAAACTATAAAATAGACCCGGTAAGTGATATTCAGGTCCTTTCTCCTATGTATAAAGGGGAAGCGGGTGCGGATAATTTAAATTATAGTCTAAGAGAGGCATTGAATCCTAAGGGAAAACAGATTAAATATGGAAATCATTCTTTTAGGGTGAATGATAAAGTAATGCAAATTAAAAATAATTACGATAAAGAGGTTTTTAATGGAGATATGGGGAGGATTAAAAATATAGATGCTGAGGAGCATATCTTAGAGGTAAATTTTTACGGCAAAAAAATTCGCTATGATTTTTCTGAATTAAATGAGCTGGTATTAGCCTATGCCATTACTGTTCATAAAAGTCAGGGGAGTGAATATCGAATAGTTATTATTCCGGTAATGACTCAACATTATTTGCTCCTTCAAAGAAATTTATTATATACTGGAATTACCCGGGCAAAAGAGATGGTGATATTAGTTGGGACTAAAAAGGCCTTATGGATTGCCATTAAAAATAATAAAACCTTTCATAGAAACACTTCACTAAAAGAAAGATTAAAAAATAAGTAAAAACAATAAAAAGTTAGACAAGGAGAAAAAAACTATGGTAAATGAAGAGATTTTGAAATCATTGGCTATTAAAACCGAATCAAAGATTGTTCTTTTGGTTGCAGATGGGATTGGTGATTTACCTTCAGAGAATAATAAAACAGTACTGGAAAAAGCTTTTATCCCTAATCTGGATAAATTAGCTTCTAAATCTTCCTGTGGGTTAACCGACCCAATATCTTATGGCATTACCCCTGGAAGCGGCCCTGCCCATCTTTCTCTGTTTGGATATGACCCGATTAAGTATCAGATTGGAAGAGGAGTTTTAGAAGCCTTGGGTATAGGAATGGAACTTACCTCCGATGATTTGGCCTGTCGGGGAAATTTTGCCACTATGAATGAATCAGGAATTATTACCGATCGGCGGGCAGGAAGGATTCCTACAGAATTAAATGAGAAAATTTGTCGGATAATGCAGGATAAAATTAACCAGATAAAGGGAGTTGAAATAATAATTAGACCGGGCAAAGAACACCGATTTGTGGTAGTGTTTAGAGGAAAAGACTTGGAAGGAAGTCTTTCTGATGCTGATCCTCAAGTAGTGGGACAAAAGTTAAAATATACCGAACCTTTAAGGCCGGAAGCAAGCAAGGCTGCAGAAATAATAAATGAGTTTATAGACAAAGCTATTGAAGTACTAAAGAAACATTCTCCGGCAAATGCTGTTTTGTTGAGAGGATTTGCTAAACATCCCGGTTTACCTACCATGGGTGAATTATATAAATTATCTCCCGCTGCCATAGCTACTTATCCTATGTATAAGGGGCTGGCAAAGTTAGTGGGAATGGAAATACTGGAAGCAGGGGAAACAATAGAAAAAGAATTTAAGACGTTAAAGGAAAATTATCAAAAACATGATTTCTTTTATATTCATATAAAGAAGACCGATAGTTATGGAGAAGATGGAAACTTTAAAAAGAAGGTCGAAATAATTGAAGAGGTAGATAAATATATTCCTGAATTGTTAAGTTTAAAACCGGATGTATTAGTAGTTACCGGTGACCATTCTACGCCTGCTTTAATGAAAGGACATAGCTGGCACCCGAATCCCTTTATGTTGTTTTCTAAATATATCAGGGTAGATGAAGTGAAACAATTTAATGAAAAAGAATGTGTTAAGGGAGGACTGGGAAGATTTTTAGCAGTGAATGTCCTTCCTTTAATGTTGGCCAATGCCTTAAAATTACAGAAATTTGGAGCTTAATTAGAAAGAAGATTAAAAAACAAATGAATAAATTAGAGACTTTATTTATTCCGGAAGAGATAAAAAATACAGAATTGGCAGGCAAGTTAGTGGTAATAATTGATGTTTTAAGGGCTTCCAGTACCATAGTAACCGCTTTAGCTAACGGATGTCGTGGTTTTATTCCCATTTTATCTCCGGATAAAGCCAAGAAAAAAGCGCAGGAATTTCAAAATGAAAGGGTATTATTGGGAGGAGAAAGGGAAGGAATAAAGATAGAGGGTTTTGATTTGGGTAATTCACCGAGAGAATATAAGAGAGAATTGGCGAAGGGAAAAACAATCATTTTTTCAACCACCAATGGAGTAAAAACATTAGAAATGGTTAAAGGCGCTCATAGGATAATTATTGGAAGTTTTCTAAATTTACAAGCGGTTTGTGATTATTGCACTAATTATAAGGGAGATATTTCAATAATCTGTGCAGGAAGGAAGGGTAAATTTTCTTTAGAAGATACTGCTTGTGCCGGTATGATGATTAATTCTTTAAAGGATGTTTTTCCTGGTGACCATCAGGAAATAGATGCTAATTTAACAGCTCAGCTACTCTATGTAAAATTTGGCAATAATATCCTGGAGATATTAAGAAAATCTCAACATGGTCGATATTTAGAGAGTATCGGCCTGGGTGAAGATTTAAAGTTTTGTTCTCAATTGGATTTATTTCATATTGTCCCAATATTTAGAGATGGGATAATATCTATTTGACAAAATAAGGAGTAAAAATTATCATACACATACATAAAGTAAATCTTATTTTTAATCCCTAATAAAATTTAATAAAGAAAGGAAAGATTGGTTATGAAAAAAAAATTAATGATGATTCCCGGACCTACCCCAGTTGATCAGTCTATTTTGGATGCATTGAGCAAAGAAACGGTTTCGCATTTAGACCCTGAATTGGTGAAAACCTTAAAAGAAACTTTAAAGAATTTAAAGGCTATTGTTATGACTGAAAAAGGTCAACCTTTTAGCATTCCAGGCACGGGAACTTTAGGAATGGAGACAGCACTGGTTAATTCCCTAAAAAAAGGTGACCATTTATTAGTGGTTTCTCACGGCTACTTTGGAGATAGATTTGTAGAAATCGCCAGAGGTTACGGTATAGAGGTTGAAGTTTTAGCTTCCGAGTGGGGCAAGATTGTGGAAGTTGAAAAAATAGCCCAGAAACTAAAAGAAAAAAAATTTTCTGCTATAACAGTGACTCACGTAGATACTTCTACCGGAGTTTGCGCTCCTTTGGGAGAGATAGCAGAGGTTGTAAAGAGATTCCCTGAAACTTTATTTATTGTAGATGCAGTTTGTGCTGCCGGAGGAATTGAAGAACGTATGGACGATTGGGGTATTGATATTATTTTTGCAGGAAACCAAAAGGCATTTGGTGTTCCTCCTGGATTAGCAAATTTAGTATTTAGTGGAAAAGCTTTAGAGAGAAGAAATACATTAGGAAATATTTCTTCTTATTATATGGATATCAATCGATGGCTATCTATTATGCGCGAACCGGGTAGTGGATATTTTGCTACTCATGCAGTAAACATGGTCAATGCCCTTCATCAAGGTCTGAAAATTATATTGCAAGAAGGTTTAGAGGAAAGATTTAGAAGACATAAAAGATTTGCCCTGGCTTTTCAAACAGGATTAGAAAAAATAGGATTTAAAATACTTCCTTCAAAAGAAATAAGATCTAATACTGTATCAACCGTGTTATACCCTTCGGAAATTGAGGATTTGGCTTTTAGGGAAAAACTGTACGAGAACGGTGTTTTAGTATCTGCAGGCAAAGGCGTATTAGCGGGTAAGCTATTCCGCATAGGGCATATGGGTAACATAACCGAAAATGAAGTGGTTGCAACAATGAGTATTATTGAAAAAACTCTATCTGAATTTAATTACGATTTTGAACTGGGTTCAGGAATAGGAGCTGCCGAGAAAGTTTTGTTTACTAAATAATAAAACATTTAGAAATGGGTGACGGTTTGGGAAGAAAAATATTTTTTTGGGTACTTTTAATTGTTTATTCTGTGGTGATTTTTATTTTTTCTTCCCGACCGGAAGTTGGAGTAACCCAGCTTTTTTATGGGCAGGATAAAGTGATGCATTTTTTTGCTTATGGTGTCTATGCTTTTCTTTGCATAGTAGCTTTAAGCGACAAAATATTGCTATTAAAATTATTCCACTATTTTTTAGCTTTGTTTTTTTCTGTTTCTTATGGGACATTTAATGAAATTTACCAGTATTTTATCCCGGGAAGAGAATTTTCTTTGGGAGATATTCTATCCAATAGTCTGGGTATAATTACTTTTCTTGCTTTGGTCTATATTTTTCAAAGTAAAAAACGAAATAAAATATCCAAAAAGACATTTGGTGCAAAATAATTCAAAATACATATCTTATAGTTCAGATTAATGTAAAGTATAGGTTGTAAAATAAGAAAAGAGATTTCTATATATTAATCAGTGTAATCTAATTAAAATCTGTGTAATCAACTTCAAATTTAATAAATTAAGGAAGGAGAAAAAAATGAATTTGCTGAAAAAGTTATGTGAGACACCGGGAATTGCAGGTTACGAGGAGAGGATTCGGAAAGTTATTAAAGAAGAATTAGAAAAAATAACTGATGAAGTAAAAATAGATAAATTAGGAAACATTATTGGTATAAAAAAAGCTAAAAAATTATCAGGTAAGCCTACTCCTGAAAAAGTGATGATTGCGGCACATATGGATGAAATTGGTTTTATGGTCAGTTTTATTGACAAAGAAGGTTTTCTAAGGTTTGCTCCGGTTGGAGGATTTGACCCTAAAACTTTAATAGCCCAAAGAGTAGTGGTTCATGGAACGAAAGATATCGGGGGGGTAATTGGCACTAAGCCCATTCATATTTTAAGCGAGGAAGAGAGAAAAAAATTACCCAAGATTAAAGATCTTTTTATTGATGTAGGGATGAAAAAAGATGAAGTTTCTAAGATAGTAAGACTTGGAGATTTCGTCACTTTAGATAGGAATTTTATGGAATTGGATAATAAAATTATAACCGCTAAAGCGCTTGATGACAGAGCCGGAGTATACGTTATGATTGAGGCATTAAAAAGAATCAAAGATTGTTATGTTGATATATATGCTGTGGCAACCGTTCAAGAAGAAGTGGGATGTAGAGGGGCAATTGTGTCTTCTTTTTCCGTTGAGCCTGATGTTGGCATTGCCCTTGATGTTACTATTGCCTCAGATATTCCGGGAAGCAAAGAAGAAGAAAGGGCTACTGCTTTAGGTGGGGGGACAGCCATATCTTTAATGGATTCTCACACTATTTCTAATAAAAAGTTAGTTGATTTTTTAAGAAAAATAGCAGAAGAAAACAAAATTAAATACCAGACTGATATATTATTAGGAGGAGGTACTGATGCCGGGGCTATACAAAGGAGCAAATCCGGAGTACCCGCATGTACCGTTTCTATTCCTACCAGATATATTCATTCAGTGGTAGAGATGTGCCATAAAGAGGACATTGAAAATTCTATCAAATTAATTTATAAATTTTTAGAAAATGCTCATAAGGGAGAATTCTAATAGTCGTTAGTGAATAGTGAATAGTCGTTAGTGAATAGTGAAAAAGAAAAAAGCCAGAAGCCTAATCCGTATCTCGTATATTAGCGTGGAGCGTACAGCGTATAGCGGATAGTGAAGAAAGAAGAAGAAAAAGAAGAAGAAAGATAAGGTCGTAAAGTACAAGTAGAGGCAGATCTTGCGTCTGTCTATAAAAAGGCAAAATCTAAAAGTCGATAAAAGCACGAAGCATTATAATAAACGTAGGACAGGCGTCTCGCCTGTCTATGCAAATGTAGGGGTTCGATTCATCGAACCCGTTTCGGGTCGGATAAATCCGACCACTATAGTTAACGACTAATTTAATCGGTGAATTGGTCAATTGGTGCATTGCTAAATTTAAGAATAATCAGGCAAAGATGCAAAAAAGGGATGTTTTATTAAAAATTTACAACAGTTTATACAATTATTTTGGACCATTAAACTGGTGGCCAGGGGCTACTCCTTTTGAGGTAATGGTGGGCGCAATCCTTACTCAAAATACTTCCTGGAGTAATGTGGAAAAAGCCATTAATATTTTAAAAAAAGAAAATTTGTTAGAACCTCGAAAACTTTATCGTATAAACCAGGAAGAATTAGCTCAATTTATAAAACCTTCCGGTTATTATAATATTAAAGCACGAAGATTAAAAAATTTTATAAATATATTTGTAAATGACTTTGAAGGCTCTGCTGAAAAAATGTTTTCAGGTGATGGCGGAGAGTTAAGAAAAAAATTATTGAATGTAAATGGAATTGGGCCTGAAACAGCAGATAGCATATTACTGTATGCTGGAAGGAAACCATTTTTTGTAGTTGATGCTTACACAAGAAGAATATTTTCGCGTCATAAATTAATTTCGGAAGATTCTACATACTATCAAATACAGGAATTTTTCATTAAAAATTTAGACAGAGATGTAAAATTATTTAACGAATTTCACGCTCAGATTGTGATGCTCGGTAAGACTATATGTACCAGTAAGAATCCGAAGTGTACTAAATGCCCGATTGCTTTCTTAAATAGCGTGGAGCGTATAGCGTTTAGCGGGTAGCGTAGAGCGTAGAGTAAAATTAGCATACAGCGTATAGTTGAGGAAAGAAGAAACCTAATAATTTGTATCTATTGAATCGTATTTTGTATGTATGGTTACCCGGTTACCCAATTTACTAGTTAAAGTACAGGTAACAAGTTACAGGTTTAAAAAAAAAGAAGGAAACAATTGCAAGAAAAGATAATGATGGGAAGGATAGATTTCTGTACTATTCTCTCTCTTGGAGTGAAAGGGTTAGCATAAAAGGGGAAAATATTAATATATGGGATAAACATTTTATTTATCATACTAAACGCTACCCGCTGTACGCTACACGCTAATATAAAATAATTTTAAAACAAAGGAGGGGAAATATGTTAGAAATTGTCAAAACAGAGGGGAAATCACTTAACGATTATGTCGATATTATAGGAAAGGAGGAAATTGAAAGTATTAAGAAACTGGCTTTGCCTTTAAAGGGGAAAAAGGTAGTACATATAAATGCTACCTCATTGGGGGGGGGAGTAGCAGAGATTTTATCTGCTTTGGTTCCTTTAATGAAAGATGTAGGGATAGAGGCTGAATGGCAGGTGATAAAAGGTTCAGATGATTTTTTCAATGTAACCAAAAGTATGCATAATGGCTTGCAGGGTATGGATGCCCCATTTACCAAAAAGATGAAAGAAATATTTTTAAAAAATAATCAACTAAATGAAAAATTATTCGAAGGCGAATATGATTTTATAGTAATCCACGACCCTCAACCAGTGGCCATATTGAATTATCGGCAAGAAAAAAAGGGAAAATGGATTTGGCGATTTCATATCGACCCCACAAGCGCTCAGGAAAAAATTTGGCAATTTATCAGGCCTTTTATAGAAAAACATGATGCTGCTATATTTACTTTAAAAGAGTATGTAAAAGATGACCTTAAATTAAAAAATATTACCATAATCCCTCCGGCTATCGATCCCTTAAGTCCTAAGAATATGGATTTAGATCAGGAAGAGATTGAAAATATTATAAAAAAGTTTAAAGTAGATCTGAACAGACCAATTATAACTCAAGTTTCCAGATTCAACCCATGGAAAGATCCCTTAGGGGTTATCGATATGTACCGGATAGTAAAGAAAGAGATAAAAGATGTACAATTGGTTCTTATCGCTTCAATGGCTAATGATGATCCGGAAGGTTGGGAGTATTACGAAAAAACTGCCCGACATGCAGGTGAAGATTATGATATTCATTTACTATCAAATTTAAATGGGGTGGGGAACTTAGAAGTTAATGCCTTTCAGAGAGCTTCTGATATAATTATTCAGAAATCCTTGAGAGAAGGATTTGGATTGGTGATTACCGAGGCATTATGGAAGGGGAAGCCTGTCGTAGCGGCCAATGTAGGTGGTATCCCTTTGCAGGTTGATAATCGTCGCACAGGATATTTAGTTGGTGACATTTCTGAATGTGCTGAAAGAGTTATTCATCTTTTAAAAAATTCAGAGATTGCAAACAAGATGGGAACTTCAGGAAAGGAATATGTTAGAAAGAATTTCTTAATTACCCGTCTGCTAAAAGATTATTTGAATTTATTTAATCATTTAAAATAAAAGGCTAATAAGATTTATTCTGATTTTCTATCATAAATATCGCTTAGTTCTTTTAGTTTTGGCATTTCATCTTGCTCCAGTTTTAATCTTTGTTGAGGTGTCATTCTCCATTGCCAGTTATTTTGGGGATTGGCAGGATTATTCATTCTTGCCTCTTTCCCTAATCCTAACACATCCTGAACTGGGATAATCGCTAAAAAAGCAACAGAGGCTTGAACCATACGAATAAAGTCCCAGTGAATTTCTTCAGGGTTGATCTTTTTTCCTAAATATCGGACAATGTTTTTTTTATGTTTTTGCTTTAATTCTTCGGACTGCCATCCTTGGATTGTATTATTATCGTGGGTTCCGGTATAGACCACATCAATAGGCTCATAATGGTGAGGAAGATGAATACTGTGAGGAAAATCATTACCAAAAGCAAAAGTCAAGACCCGCATTCCGGGGAAGTGCCATTTTTTTATTATTGCTTTAACATCTTCGGTGATATCACCCAGATCTTCGGCAATAAAAGGAACTGTGGGGAATTGATTGATGACATGAGCTAAAAAATCTTCTGTGGGAACCGTTACCCAGTGTCCGGGAATGGCTGTTTTTTCCTTAAAAGGCACTTCCCAGTAAGCAATTAATCCTCGAAAATGATCAATCCTTAAAAGATCGACCATCTGGAGATTTTTTTTAATTCGTTGTGTCCACCAGGCATATTTTTCTTTATGATGTTCTTCCCACTGATAGACTGGATTTCCCCAGAGCTGACCAGTTTTACTAAAATAATCAGGTGGGACACCTGCTTTATAAATTTGCTCCTTATTTTGATCTAATTTGAAGAGTTGAGGATGACACCAGACATCCATGCTGTTATAAGTGACGTAAATAGGCATATCGCCGATTATTTTAATCTTTTTTTTCCGACAATAATTTTTTAGCCGATTCCATTGATTAAAAAAGAGGAATTGTAATATCTTTTCCCGCTCCATTTTCAGTGTCAACTCTTTTTTTAATTTTTGAATTGTTCCTTGGTGTCGATTTTTAATTTCCGATGGCCACTGGTTCCAGGGCTTCCCCTGAAAATAAGACTTGAGACATTGAAAAAGGGCGTAATCTTCCAGCCAGAATAAATTTTGCTGACAAAA
>Ga0222701_1000717_pt1 | contig 11039 bp, 9 predicted proteins | sample AntAcemetage1502_FD_179825 | JGI IMG/M metagenome (GOLD analysis project Ga0222701, IMG submission 179825) | Saline water microbial communities from Ace Lake, Antarctica - #1502 | ecosystem: Environmental > Aquatic > Non-marine Saline and Alkaline > Saline | place: Antarctica: Ace Lake... | reverse complement strand
TCATGCCAGTTTCGAAGGCGTAAGACGAACAGTGCGCTACTTCTTCAATGTCTACGAGACCGATTACTATGATGAATTGCTTGTTGGTGGCATTGACACAAGAGGAGCAATCGATACACACACGCTGCAAGAAGCGTATTTATTGGGAAAAAGAGCGTGTGCGTTGGGATGATGACTCTACTAGTTGGTCTGTGCGGGTTGTCTCACAAACATACAAGAAAGGCGGCTCGCTCTTCTGTGATGTCTAGGTAAAGCCGCAAAGGACCAATAAAATGGGCTTGCCACAGATCTATAAGACGTACGACCCGCGTCATCTACATACAACACACTGCGAGGACACAGCTTCCCAATCAGACAATGCCAAAAACTCTCATCGCGAGTATGTCTTGCAACGATGCGGGTCGTACGATTCAGGCTTCTTGGCGTCCCAGCGCACAAGAGCAGCTTGCGCGGTCTTCCTATCTCTTCTTGGCCTTCTTGCCGACGATGGTCTTCAGCGTCTTTCCGGCCTTGAATGCGGGTACCACCTTGGAAGGAACCTTAATTTTCTTCCCCGTCTGCGGATTCATCCGCGTCGATGCCTTGCGTGTTCGAGCCTCAAACTTGCCGAATCCGGTGATGACAACGGGCTCGTTCTTCGAGAGCGACTTGGTTATGAGATCAACCATTCCCTCGACCGCCTTGCGGGCATCTTTTTTGGTAAGCCCCGCTTCCTTGGCCAACTGTTCGACGAACTCTGTTTTGTTCACGCTGTACCCCCTCGAGTAGATAGTAACGGACAGCATAGCATCTAAATGGTCTTTTGCCAAGTCTTTTGACCGTGTTTATTGCACGGGAACGGCGTTTGCGACGTCATGGCAGAGCACAATGATGGATGTAATGCAGAAGAGAAGCGACTTTGCGTGTTCGCAGACGCAACGGGCAATTGGTCACTGAATTTGGTGTGATTCGTCATCAAGTCGTGATTGTTGCTGGTTGGAGGAATAGGAACAGGCCCCGGGCACTATCACCCAGGGCCTGCCGCGTGCACAGTTTAATCAACAAGGAGGTAAAAATTGGCTCCCCGGGTAGGACTTGAACCTACAACAATTCGGTTAACAGCCGAGCGCTCTACCAATTGAGCTACCGAGGAATCGGTGCTATTTTAGCCCTCTGTATCGATATCGTCAAGGCGTAATTACGCCGCTTTCTCAAGGATCTGTTTGATGACAGCAATCGACGCTTCCATGGCCTCCACAGTGATCTGCTCCTGCGTGGTGTGTGCGGCTGTGCCACCATAACCGAGGACGACAGCATGGATCCCCCTGCCAGCAAGCACCAGGGCATCGGTACCGCCCGTGATCACTTCAAGGTGTGGGGAAAGGCCGGCGGCGCGGATCGCCTCCTGTGCCAGCTTGACTACGGGAGCGTCCTCCGCTGTGCGTGTGGCCCTGTATTCAAGGTCAGTGCTAATCTCTACTTGTGCTCCCGCCTCTTTCGCTGCCTCCTCGAACGCTTGCCGCATCTTCTCTGCCTGCCGCATCGCCTTTTCATCGTTCAAGCTGCGACATTCAGCCTGGATTGTCGCATGCTCTGGGATGCCGTTCCTGATCATCCCTCCGTGGATCGTTCCTACGTTTGCCGTTGTCTCCTCGTCGATTCGCCCGAGCGGCATGTGGCTGATCGCCTCTGCTGCGACGCGAATGGCCGAGATTCCCTTCTCCGGCTCCATTCCTGCGTGCGCTGCCTTTCCGATGATCTCTACGTCCAGTGAGACGTGCGTCGGTCCGCCGATGACAATGGTGGCAGCATCTTCGCCGTCAACGACAAAGCCCATCTTTGCACTGACGAGGGAAATATCGAGGCTCTTCGCCCCGAGCAGTCCGACCTCCTCTCCGCGTGTGATGACGATCTCCACCGGGGGGCGCTTAGTGGCCGTGCTCACGGCTTCGAGGATCTCGGCGATTCCCGCCTTGTCGTCCGCACCGAGGATCGTGTCACCGGCGGAATGAACGATACCATCGTCCACAACGGGCTTAATGCCTTGACCGGGTTTCACAGTGTCCGCATGTGCCGCGAGGAGGAGGGGCTCGGACTTGCTCGATCCCTTCGCTGGAACGCGAGCGATAAGATTGCCGTAGTTATCGAGCGTGCACTTGGCACCGAGCTCGCTGGTGAATAGATCCTGCAAGTAGCTGATGAACTCCGCTTCCTCTCCCGACTCACTGTCGATCTGCACGAAATCACAGAATCTATCTACAACTGTCTTAGTCATTGTGTCTCCTTTCTGCTCTTCTGATTGACTCCAAGGTGTCACTGAACCTAAGTATAGAGAGCAAGTATCTTGTTCACCAGGGTTGACGGATGAGGCAAATGTCGCTACTGTGGAAATCAGTGGAGGGGAGATGACTGATGTTGCCAATTTGGTGGTGATCGCGGCACTTCTTGCGTTGGTTGCCATGATGGCTGTGAACATGATGAACGCACAACAAGAACAAGGGGCTGAGAGGCTATCGCTTGATGAACAGAAGCTGGTTCTCGGTATGGCGCGGGCGCGCTTGTGCCAGGCTGCAACTGGAGAGCCGGCTCCGGAGATCCCTGCGGATGAACTATCTCCTGCGTTGAAAGGTGACGCTGCCTGTTTTGTCACACTCACGAAGAACGGAGTTCTGCGCGGTTGCATCCTCGATTCATTTGCTCCGCACGAGCCGCTGTACAAGAATGTTCTGCGTAATGTTGTTCTTGCGGGGACGAGCGATCCCCGCTTTCCGCAGGTGAGACCTTCGGAAGTAGATGACATCACCATCGAGATCAGTGTGCTGGATCAACCCCACCCGCTTGCGTTCTCTGGTCCCGATGACCTTGTCTCGAAGCTCGTTCCCGGACGGGACGGGGTGATCCTAACGACGCGCTACGGGAAGTCGACGTATCTGCCGCAGGTGTGGGACGATCTTCCCGATCAGGAGCAATTTCTCTCCTCCCTCTGCCAGAAGCAAGGTGCTCCTGCAGACTGCTGGCAAAACGATCCGACGATCAAGATCGAGATCTATCACGTCTTCCATTTTGCGGAAGAACCGGACTAATGGGGTGGGCTTATGCCTGGCAGCGAGAGCGATGCTGTTGTAATCCCCAATGATTAGGTAGTTCAGTTATCCTTGACAAGAACCGGATTCTTTGGTAAAGTTTCCGTTGTCGAATCCCTCCATGCTAGCTTGACAGATGGTGTGGAAGGGGGTAGACTTTTTGTTTGCGCTCGATAGAAGAGCGTGACAGATCATTGACAAGTGAATAGAGTGTGTATCATATAAGCGCAGTAAGGGCAAATGGTGGACACCTTGGCAGCTGAAAGCGATGAAGGACGTGGCTAGCTGCGATAAGCCCCGGGGAGCCGCTAAGCAGGCTTTGATCCGAGGATTTCTGAATGGGAGTGCCCCCTATGGTGAAGCCATAGGAGTTCGTGCTGAAACATCAGTAGGCACGTTCAGCAAACCCGGTGAAGTGAAACATCTCAGTAACCGGAGGAAAAGAAATCAAAACGAGATTCCCTTAGTAGTGGCGAGCGAAACGGGAACAGCCTAAACCAGCAAAATGTAAGACTGCATTCGTTGTTTTGTTGGGGTTGTAAGTTAGTGTTATCTCACCGATGCAGGGGTGGGCAGGGTTAAAAGTGACGTCTAGTAGAACAGTCCGCAAAGTCTCTGGAAAGGACGACCGCAGAGGGTGATAGTCCCGTAAACGAAAGGCCGATCTACCCTGAATGTTGACTTGAGTAGCGCCGGACACGTGAAATCCGACGTGAATCTGGGAGGACCACCTCCTAAGGCTAAATATTCTCAGCTGACCGATAGTGAACTAGTACCGCGAGGGAAAGGTGAAAAGCACCCCGGGAGGGGAGTGAAATAGAACTTGAAACCATTTGCTTACAGACAGTGGGAGCACCCACAAATCGCCTTCGGGCATTAATAGGGTGTGACCGCATGCCTATTGTAGTATGAGCCGGCGAGTTACGGTATGTGGCAAGGTTAAGCCGATAGAGGTGTAGCCGAAGCGAAAGCGAGTCTGAATAGGGCGAATAGTCACATGTCGTAGACCCGAAGCCAAGTGAACTAGCCATGGGCAGGTTGAAGTGTACTTGACCGTACATGAAGGACCGAACCCACTAGCGTTGAAAAGCTAGGGGATGACCTGTGGTTAGGGGCGAAAAACCAATCGAACTTGGTGATATCTGGCTCTCCCCGAAATAGCTTTAGGGCTAGCCTCGTGTTATAGACTGTTGGGGGTAGAGCACTGATCGGGGAAGGGGGGCAACTCTCGACCCTAAGCAAACTCCGAATACCAGCAGATCGTTTCACGGGAGTCAGAACGTGGGTGATAACGTCCACGCTCAAGAGGGAAACAACCCAGACCGCCAGCTAAGGTCCCCAAATCCATGCTAAGTGGGAAAGGAAGTGTTGTTGTCGAGACAGCTGGAAGGTTGGCTTAGAAGCAGCCATCCTTTAAAGAGTGCGTAATAGCCCACCAGTCTAACGGCGATGCGCCGAAAATTTAACGGGGCTAAGCGTGGTACCGAAGCTGCGGGATGCCGTTCTTTTGAACGGTATTGGTAGGGGAGCATTCCGTTAACGGTTGAAGCTGAGCTGTAAGGCTTGGTGGACGAGACGGAAGAGAGAATGCCGGCATGAGTAGCGCGAGCAATGTGAGAATCATTGCCACCGAATGCCTAAGGTTTCCTGGGGAAGGCTTGTCCTCCCAGGGTTAGGCGGAACCTAAGTTGAACCCGAAAGGGGTAGGCGATGGACAGCAGGTTAATATTCCTGCGCCTCTAATCTTGCATTTGAGCAAAGGGGGGACCCCGAAGGGCCCTCCCCGCACACTGACGGAATAGTGTGTCCAAGCACCAAGGTAGGGAGAATAGGCAAATCCGTTCTCCTGTTAAGTCGAGGTGTGATGGCGAGCCCGCTTATAGGGCGAAGGGGGAAGGGGTCATTGGGCAAGAAAAGCCTCTAGCGAGCAAGAAAGAGTCCGTACCGCAAACCGACACAGGTAGGCGAGTTGAGTATACTAAGGTGGACGAGTGAAATTCAGTTAAGGAACTCGGCAAAATGACCCCGTAACTTCGGGATAAGGGGTGCCACCTTCGGGTGGCCGCAGAGAATCGGCCTGAGCGACTGTTTAGCAAAAACACAGGACTCTGCTAACTCGTAAGAGGATGTATAGAGTCTGAAACCTGCCCACTGCTGGAAGGTTAAGGGGAGCTGTTAACGCGGCGAACTGAAGCCCCAGTGAAGGGCGGCGGTAACTATAACCGTCCTAAGGTAGCGAAGTTCCTTGTCAGGTAAGTTCTGACCCGCATGAAAGGTCCAACGACTTGGGCGCTGTCTTGACTGAATGCTCGGTGAAATTGAAGCACAGGTGTAAACGCCTGTGACCCGCGGCTGGACAAAAAGACCCCGTGGAGCTTTACTATAGCTTGACATTGAGTTTTAGCATTCGTTGTGTAGGATAGGTGGGAGGCGATGAAGCTGGGGCGCTAGCCTCGGTGGAGCCATCCTTGGAATACCACCCTGCGTGTGTTGAGTCTCTAACCATCGGCCGTTAGCAGCGGTCGTGGGACAGTGTTAGGTGGGTAGTTTGACTGGGGCGGTCGCCTCCTAAAGAGTAACGGAGGCGCGCAAAGGTCTCTTCAGGCTGGTTGGTGATCAGCCATTGAGTGTAAGGGTATAAAGAGGCTTGACTGCGAGACCTACAAGTCGAGCAGGTGCGAAAGCAGGTCCTAGTGACCCAGTGGCACTTTGTGGAAGGGCCACTGCTCATCGGACAAAAGTTACCCCGGGGATAACAGGCTAGTCTTCCCCAAGAGTTCACATCGACGGGAAGGTTCGGCACCTCGATGTCGGCTCATCCTATCCTGGGGCTGAATCAGGTCCCAAGGGTCCGGCTGTTCGCCGGTTAAAAGGGTACGCGAGCTGGGTTCAGACCGTCGTGAGACAGGTCGGTCTCTATCCACCGTGGGCGTAGGAGACTTGAGAGGGACTATCTCTAGTACGAGAGGACCGAGATAGCTGGACCAATGGTGCACCAGTTGTCCCGCCAGGGGCATCGCTGGGTAGCTAAGTCTGGTTTGGATAAGCGCTGAAGGCATCTAAGCACGAAGCCGTCCTCAAGACAAGGTCTCCATATTAGGCCCCTCCGAGACTAGGAGGTTGATAGGCCACAGGTGTAAGCGCAGCAATGTGTTCAGCCGAGTGGTACTAATAGGCCAATTGCTTGTATGATACACACCCTGTTCATTTGTCAAGGAAGATATTATAGAGATTCCAGGTGACATTTGGCGGAGGGGAAACACCCGTTCCCATACCGAACACGGCAGTTAAGCCCTCCTGCGCCGATGGTACTAACCTTGCGAGGGGTTGGGAGAGTAGGACGTCGCCTGGTTTTTTCTTTGCCTGCAGTGTACAGCTATCAGCAGTCAGCTTACAGCCAAGAGTTTGAAGCGACGGGCAGCGTCAGCAAAGAAAATTCCGGTTGTATAAGTTGCTCCCTCAGTTAGTGAGGGTCGTATGCCGAGGCTGATCCCTGACAGCTCTTGCACATTGCCATAAGGCGAGCCAAATCCCATTTCTTGCGAAAACACAGCGCCTTGCTATACTCATCTCGAATCCGATGATCAAAGGAGAGAATTCTGAAGGTAAGTGCGTAAAGTGTCTGGCTCGGAGCGCTTGTGTGCTTTCCGTGCTCAACGGAGACGAGCTTCGCATGGCGGAACAGGCGATGGACAGGCTCGGCTATGCGGATGACAAGACTGTCTTCATGCAAGGCGCGCCAGTGCATGGCCTGTACATCCTCTGTCAAGGGTACATAAAACTAGCTTTTGGTACTCAGGACGGACGCAGATTACTTGTCAGATTCTGCCCTCCTGGAGACTTGCTCAATGGGATTACTTTGCCAGAGCACGCGTTTTCCGCTGTATCTTTAGGTGCTTCCACAGTCAGTCTCATCGACAAGGCCAGAGCGATGGAACTCATCAAGCAATATCCCAAGCTGGAGTTGGAGATAGAACACCGCTTTGCTCAAGACGGTCAGCACCTGCTCCAACGCATGGCCGACCTCGCTTATGAAAGCGTCGGGGAAAGGCTAGCCCATCTCCTTCTGTCGTTGGGGCAAAGGCACGGAGTACAGGAAGGAAAGGCCTTACGCATTGACTTTCCGCTCTCCCAGAAGGATCTAGCGGATATGGTAGGAGCAAGCCGGCAGATGGTGAACCAAGAATTGCGGAAGCTAGCTGATCAGGGCCTGATCCGAGAGGAACGTTGCCGGATCACCGTTCTTGATGAGAAGGGGTTACAAGATTTAGGGTGACGGATGTCTTATTATGCAGAAAAGCTGATCCAATCTGCCTTTCTTAGTATTCGTTGTCCCGCCGACAGAGTTTTGTCAACTACGTGACAGACGAATGTGGCGAAGAAGCCTACACTTAGTTTAGTGCTTCTTGAAACTCGAAAAAAGGAGATGGTGTAGAAATGGCAAGATTGCGGATTGGCATCCTTGGGGTGGTCATTCTTGCGTTAGCACTTACATGCGTAGGTTATGCAGATAACTCAGACAAAGGCATTGGGACTGACTGGGACTCTGTTGTTAATCGATATAACCTCATTATAGCCTTGCATGTACCAGACGGCGTAACGCCACTACATGTAAATACACGCACTGACCTCATTGAGGTATTAGATTCTTTTCAGTGTAAATCTAGAGAGATAATCTATGTTAATCTGCCGGCCATTTCAGGTTTGTCTTTGACGTCAAAGAGTACGACTATCGACATAGTTCACTTACATGAATACTATGTTTGCAACCCAGTGTGGCAAACAAAGTTCAACTTGTGGGCAGATATTTACCGGGCATGCTCTGGATCGTTCCATTGGATTGATAGTGTTCATAATGAGAGAGTTGGGCTTACTGACTTACATCCCTTTATAACTCTATCCAATACTTGGACTGATCACTACATCTATCCCAATCAGCAATCGGCGAGGATCAGCGGTGGGGGAATCCTTGATTATTACCTGTGGATTCAGGGACTTCTCGTATACTACTCCGAGCCGGTTAGTCTTGAAGTTGTTTGGTCTATTTAGATAAAAGGGGTAAGGTAAATTGACTTTTTAGGGGAGGTCATATGGTTGAGAAAGTCGTTTTTGCTGCGCCATCCACGCCAATATGGCTCCTGATTGTCAATGTCCTAAGCCTTCTTGTTTTCCTTGCAGCAGTGGGTGGCGGCCTATTTGCAGCTTGGAAGGGGTTCCAATGGCTACGTAAGTGGAAGCCATAGTGCCCAGCTCAATTCAGGTAGATCGAAAATGGTTGTAATCTAGATAAGAAGAAGAAGACGACGGAGCGAACATAATTTCTCTTGCGGACAAGAGCGACAAGCGTTTTCTTCCCCTAGGATTTCGTAAATATGAGCAGGTACAGTTGACAACCAGCGAGCGCAGCATGTCAAGAGATATCTACTGTTTGTTGGCACCTGCTTTTTGCGAGATCTTAAGGAGCTGATGCCATCAGAAGGACATTTCCGGCCCCATTACTCGCCGAAACTGTAGAAGATGAGCCTGACGATTCCAGGAAGGCGAGCTAAGAAGAAAGGAAGGAATCGCTGGCGGTGTAGGGTCAGTGGAGGTAAAGGGGTGTTAAAATCTCCTAGATGGCTTTGGTGTGGTATTTCGTTCACGGCTTCCCCCTACCTTTGATGACGCTCTTAAGGTAGCCAGGCCGGGGATATTAGTCTCTCCCTTCCTGCTCATCAGGGTTTTCTCCTCCACACTGTTAGCAAGGTTCATCGGCCTTGAGTCCTCAGTACTACCCGTGAATCTGCTGCCCTCTGCCCCTCCTCGCTTTGGGGCCTCCTCGTCCATAAGGCGAGCTAAATTCCATTTCTTGCGAAAACACAGCGCCTTGCTATACTCATCTCGAATACGATGATCAAGAGAGAGAGTTCTGAAGGTAAGTGCGTGAATTGTCTGACGCAGAGTGCTTGTGCGCTTTCCGTGCTCAACGGAGACGAGCTTCACATGGCGGAACTGGCGATGCACAGACTTCGCTATTTGGATGATCAAACTATCTTCATGCAAGGCGCGGCGGTGCACGGCTTACACATCCTCTGCCAGGGGCTGGTAAGACTCCGTCTTGCTACCCAGGACGGAAGGAGATTGCTTGTGAGATTCTGCCGTCCAAGAGATCTGCTCAATGGGATTGCCTTACATGAGTACGCCTTTTCCGCTGTGTCCATGGGTGCTTCCACAGTCAGTTTCATTGATAAAGCCAAGGCAACGGAACTCGTCAAACGTCATCCCAAGCTGGAGTTGGAGATAGAACACCGCTTTGCTCAAGACGGTCAACTCTTGCTCCAACGCATGGCCGACCTCGCCTATGAGAACGTCGAAGAGAGATTGGCTCATATCCTTCTTTCATTAGGTCAAAGACACGGAGTACAGGAAGGAAAGGCCTTACGGATTGACCTTCCGCTCTCCCAGCAGGATCTAGCAGATATGATAGGCTCAAGCAGGCAGACAGTGAGCCTGGAATTGCGGAAGCTAGCTGGCCCGGGCCTGATTCGAGAGGAGCGGTGCCAGATCACTATCCTTAACGAGCAAGGTTTACGGAATCTAGGGTGATGAATGTCCCTTTTTGCAGAAAAGCTGATCCAATCCGCCTTTCTCAGTATCTCTCAACTGGCCATCGGGAGTTTTGTCACCTAGGTGACAGACAAACTTGGTGACAGGCCTTATAAGTGTTATAGGAGGTGATAAAGGTGAAACGAAGACTACTGTATCTGCTGGTGGTTCTAGTAGTAGCCTTGGTCGCAGCAGAAGGAAGCGTGTGGGCGCATGTTGAGGAGAGGATCATCTATGTCTTGCCCGGAAACGCCCTCATCGCGTATGGCGGTGACAAGACAGACACAGTGCTCACACCAAGCGGTGCGTTTCCTCGGGCTGGCGATTCGTCAGCAGCGTCCCGGGGAACCAAGTACCTATCTGATAGCCAGACAACGGACTACGGGAATAGCTACGTCGAGACATGGTTTAGTTCCACGGTGCGTTACGATGCTTGGACGCTCCCGTATTGGGCAGAAGTGGAAAGGGAATCAAACACTGCTTGGTGGGGAACAGAACCACAGCTCTACTCAGACGTGATCAGGCTAGACGAGGGCTGGACTTTCAATGGAATATCGGTATATGTATCTTACCCCCCTGGGTTTTCCAGCACGGGGAATACTGTGGCTTGGTCCGGTGAGGACGATTCGGGGACAGCGTGGAAACTTAGGCACATCTATAGCGGGATCAGAGGGCAGTCTTGGATCGGCTTGTCGAGTGTACGACAAAGCTCTAATGGAAGTGACTACTTCTCCTCTGATTATACCTGGGTCAGCGCAAATGCTACCGATGGAGTGAGCGTAGCGTTCTAGGAATAAAGAGCAGGGATAGTCGGCCTTGAGGTCCAGCAGGGCGCCTGGAGGCGCTAGGAGGGGAGGCATGCGGCAGAGGCCGATATTGAAAGCGATATTGGTTGGGATCATATTCGGGATATTGCTTCTCGCACAACAAGGGCAGATGCACTCTGCGTATGCCTCATCTCATGATGAACGTGCGGAGTGGCTAAAAAACCTACACAAGTGGCTGAGTCTATCCTATTCAGAGAGCGACGAGTTTGCAGGATTCGGCGACCTGGGCTCGGAACAGATCAGCGCGCCCAATCTATATGCAATTTACGGATCAGTGCATATTCTCCACTATATAGGAGCGGGAATTGACCATGCCCAACCGATCGGAGACTGGATCAACTCTCTCTTGAATGAGCAGGGGGCTTACGATGACCCTAGTGAAGACGCGCCTTTAGTATTTGAGGCGCTTCAGGGTTTAGTGTGGGCAGGGAAGGGCAGAGGCGATATTCTTTGAGGCATGAGAGACAAAGACTTGTACGCACAGATTCTGGGGATTAGGTATCCGTGGTTTGTTAGCGAGGTGGAGTTACAGCTTCAGGAGGAGGAAGTGATTGTTCATTTGGAG
>Ga0222701_1000703_pt1 | contig 11180 bp, 10 predicted proteins | sample AntAcemetage1502_FD_179825 | JGI IMG/M metagenome (GOLD analysis project Ga0222701, IMG submission 179825) | Saline water microbial communities from Ace Lake, Antarctica - #1502 | ecosystem: Environmental > Aquatic > Non-marine Saline and Alkaline > Saline | place: Antarctica: Ace Lake... | reverse complement strand
ATTCAGGGTTCATACTCCCTGCGTGTTTTGCCTTGCTGTTTTTGCTGTTTTTGCTGTTCTTAGCATTATGCGTATCATAGGAGGGCATACAGGGGTCTTTTCAGGCTTCGCCGGTTTTGTCGTAATCTTCAGTTTGTTTTATCTTGTGCTACCTGCTGCAAGTAACTGCAACTGTATACACAATAACCAACTTGTCTTGTTTTATAGTGAAAACTGTCCTCATTGTAAAACTATTAAGAGCTTATGCAAAGACTGTGATCTTCAGATCAATGAATTTCCAGCAGAAGAGCATAGCAGGTTCCTCAAAAATATGAACATAGATGAGGTTCCTGTACTATTCATAAATGGCGAGGCTGAAAAAAGGATCTTGATAGGTGAGGTCAAGATACAGGAATACCTTTCCAATATCAGTTACAATAAGGAGAAGAGTGCATGGATGTCCGAGTTATTCTCAACTTCTGCGCATGCGGGTACATGCAAGGCGGGTGAGTCATGCGAAGATTAAACAATTTGTGTTTAGGGCTTTTTTTTTCTTTTTTCTGCCTGGTGCCCTCCCTCTCGGTATGGGCATCGTCACCCGTTGTATGCCAGGGCAGCACAGAATATCACATATCAATATATAGAAGCGCGCTTCCTTCAAGTTTTACAAAGCATATTATCGTTTTTATACCGTCCGTTGATGGTAATGGAGATAATATTCCCATTACGGACAATCAAGCTACATTTAAATATGATGGGACTGCTGTCCAGGTTATGTGCGATGGTTCAGCGCGGGACTTCATTCCAAACACATCTTATACCGAAATACACAATAAGATAACATGCACAATAGAAAATGAAGGCAGGGCCGTTAGAGCTTCTTTTATTTTATATGATCAGGATGTGTATTCATCTTCCTACTCAATACGCCCCTCTGATAATTCATTTCCGGAACTGGCAGGCACAAACGAGACTTCTCCATACTGTTATACAGAGGACGATGATTTAGCATGTAAATGGCAGCAGCAGAATGTCAGTAACGGCATTTTAAGTCAGCGGAATATACCTCTGAATAATTGGGTGGTTTACGGAAAGACTAACGCAAACAATCTTATCTTCAGTAATGATGTTGAAACTACAGATTCTACATATAGTGTTACGGATTATGTGTGTGCCAATGATACAAATGGAAACGGGAATGTAGATATAGGGGAGATGGATACGTGTGTTCAGATAGAGCAGGCGTATTTTTGTCCCGTTGACGCGGTTGAATGTATGGCTACATATGGAGATCCGATCTGTCCTGATGGAAGCGTACTGAATACCGGTACTGATAGATGTGAAGCAGCCCCAAATGTAAGCTGTTCCACCGGATATATCTATATTTCAGAAATTGACACGTGCGCTATGGATGCAACCTGTCCTGATGGGGGAGGACTGAACCCTACTTCCGATTTGTGCGAAATAGTCGTTACAAGCGATTTATGCCCCGCCGGATATACTTATAACAGCACTCTCGGCTCTTGTACGAAAGCGGTAATTTGTCCCGCTAACGGGACATACAGTTCCGATCGTGACCAGTGCGAATTGCCCCCAGACCATTCGTGCCCTGATGGCTATTCGTATAATTCAGGTAGGAATATTTGCGAGGTGGGTCCCACCTGCAGTCAGGGGACGTACAATGCTTCTACTAACCGGTGCGAGTTGGAAGCAAGCGGGGTGTGTCCGTCCGGTTATACGTATGACAGTGGAATAGGTTTATGTAAGGTCTCAGCAACCTGCCCCTCTGGTAGCACTCTCAATACCTCGAGGGACAAATGCGAGGCTGCAATAGGATATAATTGCCCGACCGGGTATGCGTATAACAGTTCACTGAGCGTATGCCAGAGTACACCAACATGTCCAACTGGTAGCAGTTACAATACCTTACGTAATCAGTGTGAGCTTGATAACACATGGAGCTGCCCGTCCGGTATGTCGTTAACCGGCTCGATCTGTTACCGCAGTGCAACGTGTACAAATGGAAGCCTCAACACCACACGGGATAAATGCGAGGTTGCGTACACACCCGGCTGTGGGAGCGGATATACATACAACAGTTCAAGGGCCAAGTGCGAAGCAAGTCCCATATGCCCGAGCGGGACCAGCTACAGCACAACGTACAATGTGTGCCTCATAGCGGTAAGCTCTACTACCTGCCCGTCCGGATACACATACAACTCATCACATCAAAAATGTGAGAAAGCTCCTACCTGCCCGAGCGGAAGCTTATATAATGCAAGCACGGACAGATGCGAAATGGCGGAACAGTGGTACTGTTCAGTAAACGGTGGTACTTATTCAAGTCAGTCAGCATGCAATTCCGTCTGTACGCAGACGGGGACGTGTACAAGTGGTACAATTAATGGTGCCGTACACTATTGGATATATCCTTGTGCCAATTGTGGTATGTTTAGTAGTACCTGCCGGCAGGTTGGCTGCTCAAACAGAAACGGATTTACCCCGTGCAATACCGGGTTTTTGATGTGGAACTTTGGTCCTCCTCCACCGGCAGCTGCCGTCCTGGCCGCTGTTCTTACATACTCCTGTGAAAGCGCGGGTAATAGTGGATGGACTGAGCTTGGGTACGTTTACGGTTGGTATGATCAGGTTACAGTGTACACATGCTCGCTTACCGGTAGTAGTTACTCTTCCCTTTCAACTTGCAATAGTAACTGTTCACAAGGTGTAGCCTGTTCATCAACCTGTCCTTCTGGATATACAAAATCCGGCAGTCTGTGTATCGCAAACGCAACCTGTACTTCGGGCGGAACACTCAACACCTCCGTCGATAAATGCCAGTATGCGCCGACATATAATTGTGCTTCCGGATATACCTACGATTCTGCAATAGGATATTGTAAGGTAAATGCAACATGCGCCAGTTCAGGCACATTAGACACATCGGTTGACAAATGCCAGTTACCTTATTCACACGCATGCCCGTCTGGTTACTCATACAATTCCACATACAATGTCTGTCAAAAAACTCCGGTATGCAGTCAGGGGACGTACAATACTTCTACTAACCGCTGTGAATTGGGGGCAAGTGTTGTGTGTCCGTCCGGTTATACATATGATACTGGAACGGGTTTGTGTAAGGTGGGTGTGATATGTGGAAGCGGAGGATCTTTTAACGGTTCCACAGATAAATGTGAGGTTTCCTATACGCCGACATGCGCCTCCGGCTTTACTTATAACTCTACATATGGCGTGTGCCAGAAAGCACCTTCATGCCTGACAGGCGGTTCTTATAACACCTCACGTAACCAGTGTGAGGTTGATAACACGTGGTACTGCCCGTCCGGTATGTCGTTAACCGGCTCGATCTGTTACCTCAGTGTTTACTGCCCCTCTGGCGGGAGTCTGAATCCAGACACGGAACTGTGTGAGTCGGCAAGTACGCTAACCTGTTTTACGGAAGGATATAATTATAGCAGTACATATAATAAATGCGTTTCTGCCCCGATATGTGACTACGGCTACTTTGATGCTTCAATAGATTTATGCAGATTATCTGCTTCTGGAATATGCCCCGGCACATACACGTATAATAATGATCAAAATAAATGTTTCTCGAACCCTCCATGTCTGTCAGGGGCTGTCTACTCAACCACACTGAATCAGTGTTCACGCGGGGCAATTCATGATTGTGCTGATGGAACATTATATTCTGACCTTTCCCGTTTGTGTGAAGCATATCCCATGTGTGAAGTAGGAACTTACATGGCCGATACAAATAGCTGTTATGAGGGTGATAATACTTGCCCATACGGTCCTCAGTATGTCTGTTTAAGCTATCAAGGCAAGAACCAGTGCAGTGCCTTGGAGTGCGTGCAGTATGGTGGTGCTGGCGAAGATCAGGGCACGGAAGAGGGTTCTGACGATAAGCATGATGATGGTGAGACGGATGAGGATGGAGCGTGCATTGGCACTGTATATATATTCAACGGCCATGACAGACGGTGTAGAAGTGACGGGGTTACTATTGGCTTTCAAGATTGTTGCGTTGATGAAGATTATTTCTTTGGATTAGGGCAGTGCAAAGAAGAAGAAAAACAACTTGCGCACCTGAAGGCAAGAGGAATGTGTCATTATATAGGAGAATATTGTTCCAGAGAAATAGACTTGGGCTTTGATGAGATTTGCATCGAACATTCTAAAACATATTGTTGCTTTAGTTCCAAACTGGGAAGAGTCATCCAGGAACAAGGTAGACCACAGTTAAAAGCATTCGAGGGATGGGGACAGGCAGAGGGTCCATATTGCAGGGGTATGACTCCTGATGAATTCCAGATGGTTGATTTTTCACGAGTTGATCTATCGGAATGGTACGGGGATATAGTTACCAAATCTCAGGCAGAAATTGGAGCTAACATGCAGAATAAGGTACAGAATTTTTATGATAATGTTAAGTAAAAAAAAGGTAATTACATTATTTGCAGTTATGGCTATTTGGTTAATTGGACAGCCGGTAATAGCCTCAGTTCACAACCTTGGTGTTTTAGGGGCCACATATTCTATTGCGGAGAGAGATGCCTTGGAAGAAATACAAGAAAGAGCAAAGGCAGTTGATTGGGCAAAGGCGCTTAATCGTGAAAAAGCTAAAGAAAGAATAAAGAGCTACAGACCCCGGAATTTGTCAAAACTGCCAAGGGCTTTGGACGACAGAACCTTTCTTGTTGATATGACTTATACCCTTGATATGGATATACCGGACGGCAAGGGAGGTATTTTGTATCCGAAGGGTTACACCTTTAATCCCATGGAGTATGTTCAGTTTTCAAAGATCATTGTGATTATAGACGGAACTGACAAGGAACAGGTCGGTTGGTTTTTGAATTCAAAGTACATGAACGACTACAATGTTACATTCATGATTTCCGATGGGTCGTATTACGATCTTATGAAGAGCCTTAAAAGGCCTGTGTATTTTGCAGATAACCGTATCATTGACAGATTTAGGTTGAAGGCTGTCCCATCTATTGTACGGCAGAAAGATAAATATATGGAGGTATGTGAGGTTGGGATTAAAAAGAAGCCTATTGATAAGTAGTTTAGCTGTTATCATCACAGTGATTACAATTGTTATGCCTGAAAAAGGTTATACAATCTGCAAGGGTACTTTTCTCAACCCCATAACAGACGTATGCTGGCATTGTATGTTCCCGATGAAAATAGCTGGCATAAGAATCATGACAGGGCCTTCAAGCCCCCCGGATGCCGCGACCTCGCCGATATGTGTCTGTCCTTTTCCACCGCCTATTTTTGTCAGGATTGGTATTCCGGTAAGTTATTGGGAACCGGCAAGGTATATTGAAACGGTAAAAGATCCGTTCTGTTTCCCTGGGTTGGGTTTTGGTTTTCCGATTAACACAATTAAAGGTGCCGGGAGCAGCTCTACCCCAAAAACGAATGCAGAAGGGACATCTTCGTTTCAGCAGGCTCACTATGTAATATTTCCGGTGTATGCAATGATGGAGCTTTTTGCTGATTTTGTTTGTGTGGAGCATTCAGGGTTTGACATGGCTTACATAACCGAGGTTGACCCGTTATGGAATGATGACATGCTGAGTTTCATTATTCAGCCTGAAGCACTTCTTTTTGCCAATCCTGTTGCCCAATTCGCATGTGTGGCTGATTCTATTGCCGCTAATGTACTCTACGGTCTACCCCCTCTTTTTTGGTGTATGGGTTCGTCCGGCAGTGCTTATCCCCTTACCGGTCATATTGATAGCCCTGATTACCTTCAGGTAAACCATGGAATAGCCGCCCGGATGATCTATAAGCTGGGAAGAGAAGGCCTTTTGTGGGACCCCGGGATATCACTCTGTGGTGCAATTCCGAGCTTTATATGGATGAAATGGAATTATCGATTGCAATTGGCAAAACCCATCAGAGGTTTGCGTTGTCCTCCAATCGGTCAGTCTTCACTTATATGGGGGATAGCCAAGAATCCACCGACAGGAGTCGGAGATAACTTTCTGTTTCTCGTTTTTAGAAAGAGGGTATGCTGTGCGTTCTAAGATTCTTACAATACTGTGCCTTTTATTTTTCTCAATGCCGGGTTCCGCTATATGTGGACAGAATAACGTAATGGATAATCTCGGCTCGGTGGAAAGTAAGGTAAAGGAATATCAGCAGTCTATCAAGATTCCCGATACCAAGAAAAATGCCAGGGCGAATGAAGCGGCAAGCGCGGCGGCAAAAATGTTTTATTCTCCTGAATATCAGAAGCGGATAACTGATGAACAGAACCGAATTAAAAAAGAGGTATTCACAGGCTTGCAAGATACACAAAAAGATTACAGCCCTGTTAAAGATACCGGAGACAGTCTGCTCTTACACGATGAAAGAATATATGTTTTTATATCGTCTTCCATTCCCGTCTCAACCCTGCGTAACTACGCTCAGGACATGGATACGGTGAGAGATCCAAATATGGTTATGGTCTTGAGAGGGTTTGTAGGCGGGATGAAACTCATGAAGCCTACCCTTAAATTTATCCAAGGTGTTATTACTAAAGATAGAGGATGTGAGTTTGGCCAAGACTGTGAGGCTTTTAATGCAGCCATCTATGTTGATCCGCTTCTGTTCAGGAAATATGGCATTAACTCTGTTCCTGCAATTGTTTATGCAAAAGGGGTTAGCGTAAGAGATATGGGTGCCAGTGAGGGACTTGATGGTAATGTGGATGCAGCGGATGGATATATTGTTTACGGTGATGTCTCCATTGAACATGCACTTGAAAAGATCAAGTTGGAAGACAGGGGACAAGGGCTTAAAGAAGTTCTAAAAAAGCTGAAAGGAGGATATTATCATTAACAAACTTGTATCGGTATTTACCGTTATCCTGATCAGTATGGCCGTGTCAACTGGATCTATATATTTTTATGATACACATTTTGCTTCCAAGATCGTTGTGTTTGATTCGTCAAAATATATTAATTCTTTGAGGCAACAATACATCAAGAAAGAAATAAACAAAAAGGAACTTGATCAAACGGTGGATAAACTGGGGGTGTTTCTAAAGTCACAACCACGTAATGTGGTGATACTGCCTAAAGATATTGTGATTGGGACTAATGTCAAAACTATCAAAATTAACTAAACTAAAAGACCCGAAGTATCTGGTATGCTTTTTAATGGCGTTTTGTACATTAGTCTATGCAGGTATTTCAATTCCACAGAGACTGGCATTTTCTTCAACTAATTCAGTAGGCCATCGGTTCTTTTTTATACTTAAAGGAGATATAGATCACGTAAAAAAGGGTGATTACGTACTTTTCCCCCTTTATACAAAGATAGTGCCGGACTGTTGGCCTTGTACCGTTGTCAAGATAATTACCTGCGTCAAAGGTGATCACCTGACTGTCAATCATCGCAATTTCTTTTGTAATAAAAAATATATCGGAACAGCAAAAGCACGTTCAAGAAAGGGCATTCCTGTTGCAACATTTAATTATGACGGTATCGTGCCAGCAGGCAAATTATTTGTAATGGGAACATGTAGTGATAGTTATGATTCAAGATACATTGGCTTTATTGACCAAAAAGACATTGAAAGGATTGTTACCCCTATTTTTTAGTATTTTGATGGGATACACCTCAGCGTTAGCACAAGTCGGGACATGTGCCTCCGGGCATTGTCCTACAGCAGGAGTTACTAACCTTCCTGCCTCTTCACAGCAGATACAGATTCCTTTACCCTCAGCACAGAAACAGGAGGATAAAAAGCCTTTTCTTTCTGATCGCAAACGCGGGTGGTGGTGGTATGAAAAGAAATCTGTAGAACCTGAGCAGAAAGAAAAGAAGGAAACCAGCATAAGCGTAAAGGTGAATCTTGATGATTACACACATCAGGAATTGTGGGATATGTATCCCGATGATTTTCAGAAGATTTTAAAGATAGTCTTAAAGCAGGCCGTACAGAATCCTACAATTAAAAATGTTAAAGATTACCTCACAATGCAGGATATTTCGAAGCGCAAGTCTATGGTATTTGCAAATGTGGTCGGTTATGTAGGCCAAATCAATCCGGATTTCTCAATCAATGAGGCTTATCCGGTTACAGCACCCGGGAGACGGGCGCTTACAGCAATGACACTTGAGGAAAAGAACGATACTATCAGGAAAGCAAGAGATCAATATGGTCTTATTATGTTTAGCCGGGAGGAGTGTCGCTTCTGTCGGTCTCAGAGTGAGATACTGGCCTATTTTGAAGATTATTTCGGCTGGCCGGTCAGGAATATAGACATCGGTTTCCAACCGGATACGGCTACCCGGTTCAACGTTGAAAAAGTACCACAGATTATAATAGTTTCAAAAGAAACCGGGGATTACATGCCTATCAGTGTGGGGACAACATCAATGGCCGAACTGAAGGATAGAATATACAGGGCGATAAGAATGATGGAGGGAAAGATAGGACCGGAGCAGTGGTATATTCATGATTTTGAAAAGGGTACAAGCATAGATCCATTACAAGCCGTTCCAAGACATCAGAACACTATTGCAGATAGAGGGCAAAAATAATGAAATACTTCAAAACTGTTATTATAGTCATTATCGCAATTTTCTGTTTATCCATAGCAACACACAAAAACTTGTATGCCAGTGAATTCAGTCAGGGAAACAGCGCGGGTGGTGAAGCGGGGAGCAGCATCTTGTCTGAAATAGGTGCGGGTGATCAGATAAATCAAAGAATGGGAGTTCCTCTGACATCATCAACCACCAAAATGAAAACATTTGGACCGGGAGATCAAAAAGAAGAATTCGAGGCGCAGATGTCCGCTCCTTCTTCCGACGCTTTTTTTGTCCTGTTCGTTCAGCCTTCGGCAACTGGAGATCTCTCTACAGTAGAAGTCAGACAGGATTTGGATTATGATGGTAATCCTGATTATGTTTATACACTTCCATTTTCTGTTTCAGGAGTATGTGCCAACGGGGTTATCAGTTGTACATCTGGTACATGGAGTGATTGCCGTTATTTTACCTGGGCCACTGATAATGACGGCAAGGTTGGCTTAAATGAGGAAGCATCAATAGTCGGCCTTGCCGGTTGCTATTGTATCAATAGCAGTTGCGGCAGTGATCTTGTCTGGAACAACCTTAATATTATTTTAAAGGACATGGGTGGGGCAGCAGTGGCAAGTGTCCAAAATAACGATCCTCACCTTGCCATTACTTCTGTCAAGACTTCTGATAACGCAATTTATTACTATGGGCAGAAAACATTCGAGTTAGGAACTGCTTCTCAGGGAGAACAGAATTACCTCTCCGGGTCCGTCACTCCCGAAGACTATTATGGTGGTAACATCCCCACAGATGATGAGGTTTTTATGCAGGATCAGGACCCCAGCAGTTATTACTCCCAACTTGTAAACTCCTCTGCTGCGGAAGATTCAAGCTTTAGCATATACACATGCACAATAGATCATAATATTCTTTTAAACCAGACTACTCAACAATTTAGCCAGAGCGGAACAACAAATGTTTGCATGGATCATCATCTTTATGGACGTATAGATAATGCTGAAAGCGGTATAATAAAATTTCAATGGGTTGGAACATCACCTGGCGGTACCCAAGGATGGAACTGTATGGCATCAGGCTGGCAAGAAATTAGTTCTGTCAACATCGAGGATCTTTTACCTGATAGTGAAATTACGGTTACAACACTTTCTGTGGGAATAGATAACGGAGGTGGGTGCGGTGCAGGATCAGCCATGATTTCAAATTTTAGCACATCACACATCATCGCTACATGTGGCGCGGCCGGCGCTCAGCGTCCAGACCTGCATTGGAGCTATTACTTGGAAGCTGTACACGTTGAACCGGGTCTTACTGTTCAAAACAATTGCAGTCCCACCTCTTCCTGCAGGCTTAAAGAGGAGAAGGTATGTAATGAAAATGGCAATAATTGTGTGCAGACATGGAGGAATTTCAGCCCTACAGGTCTTGCACCCATGCCGTATTGTAAGAATATTGCTGCCATTGGACACACTTATACTGCATGTATGGATGGTAGTTCAGCAACCATTTTCAAAGATCAAGACACTGGTCAGATACTTGGTTCCGGTGAGAATATATGGTGGCATATAGAACGCACTTATCAATGTGAAACTGATAATGATTATGATTTTGAGAATCTGAAACAGAGAACACAGCATATTAGCGATACAACGCGGGATGATACGTCCTCTATGTATTATGAGGACTATGATCCTGATACCGGAATAGTGGAGGGACATACAACAGAGTTTTCCGATAGGGGTGATTTCGACACGTGTGAAAAGGGTTGTAAGGTCAGACGTATAGTTCAGGATACACAAGCAACAATATCCGGCACAACTGCCGACTACAGAGACTCGGTAAGCAGCCACGAAGATGTGTATAGGACGTGTGTTAATGGTTCGTGTCCGGTTTCTGCTGATGAGACAATATTAGTTGATTGTACGTGTATCAACGAATTCAGCAAGGCCATCTCGCTTATGCAGGTCATGGATGACGCAAGTCACGACATGATTTGCAGTGATGATTAGAGAGATAATATGGCACTAATACGAATAGAGAATGTGGAGAGAAAGGGATCAAAGGATAAGACAGATGAAAATAAGCAAGAAAGAAAATCAAAGTAATCCTGAAAAGGCAGCCCGTCAAAGAAGTGATACGCTGTGCTTTCCGCCCATTGAATATGACAGGCGAACGGAGAAGGAAAGGCAGCAGTTTAATGGTGAAATAATCGAGACGCTGTATCCTTTTCTCAAGGAGTTTATAACCATTCATTAGCATTGTAACTGTGTTGATTATTAAAGGGGAGTTTATATGGAAAGAATGTGTATTGCCTCTTATTTTTTGCTTGACTCATTAACAGAAGTATCGTATAGGAGATGTTACATAAACAAGACAAACTTCTTTTCTTCTCCTTTCTTTGTGTGCCGGGATTCCCAGTCAGTTTCTTGGCACACAGTTTCCTAAAAAAAGGATTTATTATGAGAAAACTTCCACAATTCAGAGTGTATAAAAAAGCAGGCGCAATGCAGTTTAGTTTAATGCCTGCTTATGATAATGAAAAAGAGAAATTTCGACAGGCCAAGGGATTTGTAATGCTGGAAATGGCTAATTCAACAGGGCAACAGCAAAAAGGATTACCGGCCTGT
>Ga0222701_1000688_pt1 | contig 11420 bp, 12 predicted proteins | sample AntAcemetage1502_FD_179825 | JGI IMG/M metagenome (GOLD analysis project Ga0222701, IMG submission 179825) | Saline water microbial communities from Ace Lake, Antarctica - #1502 | ecosystem: Environmental > Aquatic > Non-marine Saline and Alkaline > Saline | place: Antarctica: Ace Lake... | reverse complement strand
AAATTCCCTGATTTGTCAGTTGGATAACGACCAAACTCACCAGATGGTTTTTTTGCTCCATCTGATGGGGAAACCATCCCGCCGAAATAGCCATTAAGTTTGAAATTATTACCCGGATACAACTTCCTGAACTCCTTGAAGAGCTTTTGATTATCATGGGTACGCGTTGGTTGCTTCCCGGCTTGAATAATTCCGCCCTTAAAAAATAGTTCCAGAGCATGTTCAAATATATGAGCGGCCACTAAGGTATAATGAAAAGTCCATAATTTCTGATCATTTAATAATTCAGCAAATAAATGACTACTGCAATTAAGGTATGACCAGGCAAGTGAAAACCAATGATCCGGTAAAGAATAAGATTCGTACTCCAATGAATGGGGAAATGTTGCTTTTCCCTCAATATCCCAATGAACTACCGATTTTAATTCTGGCAATTTCATAGCATTATCTCTCTACCTATGTTCTTGTAAGTTGACTCTCATAAGTTGGTGATATTCTTGCAGTATTTGGTTTTTCTTCATTAATTTCCTATTACCTATCAAATCATTTAAGAGGAATATTGGGAGAAACAAAATATTTCAAGAATTTTCATTAACCCATAATTCCTTAGAAAAGAACCCGACCAAATGAGTCTGTTCCCATGATTTCAAATGGTGGTAAATGTTGTTTTGCCAATTCATTAATTTCAGTCGAAAAGTTGAGATTTCTAACCAATGAAAAATCAAACCCTTCAGAAAAGACGCACGATACAGCTACCCCAAGTGCATCCCTTCGGTTTTTCTGGTGCATTTTCATTATAAGACTCGAATGGAGGAAATGTATCCGATTTGTTCGTGTGATACCCTTATTGCCGCAAATCGCAATATGAAGGAGCGGATGATCCGAACCAAGGTCATCTGTATGTGTAATGCAATTCTCAGTTTCTTCAAGGTCTTTGATAGCTTTTAGAACTCGTTCTCCAAGTCCAGCCTTCACAGACATTGGAAGTGAATTCAGTAACGTCGCCATCTCTTTGTAGGCTTTCCTGTCATTAATTGGTTCAAGATAACTCTTGAACTCCTCTGGGAAATATTCCTCTAAATTTTCAGCACGATTATGAAGGCGATGTACCATTTCATTAATTACGTCAGCTCGTTTTTGCCTCAAATGGTGATCATACAGATGTCTTTCCATATATTCATGGTACTCTTTCTTATAGACACTGGTTGGAATTAGGGGATCAAAATCTCCCCCTTTCTCATGAGAAAAGAAACAGATCAGCGGACCAATTTCCATATTAATCCCTGCTATCTTGCAGTCAAAGTTTGATCTTATTCTCAAATATTCGAACAAATCCTTAATCGAACCAAGGTGCATAACTAAATTTAGGAAATCATTGAGAGATATTGAATGAATTATGGGTTCCAAATCTTTAGATTTAAAATCAAGGGCTATGGGAGTAAATGGTGATTGTGTTGTTTCTAACAGGCTTATTCCACATAGAATATTGAGTTCTCCCGCAGCAAATATTTTAATATCCCCCCATCCGTCATAAGCCACAATCTCTCGTTCTTTCAATGTCTTAAAAGCACCTCGAAGTTGTTTCCGACTTTTTCTATCTTTTTTTATTAGCCAATTATGAAAGCGGCTCTCCTCTTTTTGTTTGCCATCAGTCCCCTTTATGCTAAGAACCACACACTCCTGACCAAGCACAATCAATAAATCAGCAACTTCCTTTTTTATTCCCCTATCATTAAATTTTGGACTGGGGAAAACAAAGTCGTTCATCAAAAACCGCCGGTTGAATTCAGATGTAACACGTTCAGATAGTGGCGGTGGAGAAACATTATTTTGGGGATCTATCGACATTTGGTTCTCCAAGATTAATGTTATCTTCTTGACGAATGCTAATCGAAATAGTTTTTGAGCCTCTCTTTGTCGCAGTCGGTATTATCTTTTTCATGATAATAGATCTCTGAAAAAGTAATTTTCGGGTTATCCGGAAAAAAGGCGTAAATAACCCGGATGCCGCTGCGGGAACCTTTCTTCAGCGCTTTGCAGCGAAAGTGTCTAACTTTATATATCTCAGTTTCTAATCCCAACCCCGGTATCCTAACCACAATCGGTGGATTACCTCTTGGATTATTCCTTAAATATTTCCTCAATAAATCTATATCTGCATTAAGAGAGCGATATTTTCGGAGCAACCGCTCCAACTCCTTATCGAATTCTGTCAGGCTGTCAAACTCCACGGCTCACTCCTCATCCAAGTAATCCCTTACGGAATAAGCCGGGGTCCGGTAAAAGACGGATTCGTAGTCGATTATTTCTTTATCCTGAGCCATCTTCCAGGGCATATCTTCATGGGAATAATTGGTTAAGGTGGCCGCGTCCTTTGAAGATAGATTATCGAGTACTGAATCGATGACTTGTTTGGCCCCGGCGCTAATGCCCGATAAATCCGGGAAGATTTGGGGCAGATATTTCTTCTGCCGTCGGCCATAATAATCAGTGGTTAATTTTTTTATCTCCCCGGCTTCTATCATCTCATCCACCACAGTATTAAAATGACAGGGAGCCGGACCGAATTTGATCCTTCGATAGGACTCGCCCATCAATGGTTCTTCGAATAGTTCATAATAATTAAAGTCGATAAAGTAGAGTAACTTGTAGAGAACCGTCTCTCCGACATTGGGTTTAGCCCCGCATTTTCCCAGGACATACAAAAGAACCTGCTTGAACTTTTCTTTATTGAAGCTTGGCGCGGGTGAAACCTTATATTCCGCTTTTTCCTCCTCTATACCGGCATTATCCGGCCCCAATAATTCATCGACTGAGATATCGAAAATCTTGGCCATCTTAATCAGCTCCGTGCTGGTTACCTCTCGTTTTCCGGCTTCAACCCCGGACAATGAAGGTCTTGGTATCCCGATTCTGGCTGCCAATTCTTCCTGTGAAAATTCAAATTCCAATCTTAACTTTTTTACTTTTTTCCCCAATGATATTTGACTAACCCCGGTCATGCTCTCCTCCTTTTACCAATACCGCTTCCCGTAATATTTGATTACATCGTTTGTAATAATATACGACGATAACAACTTTAAGTCAATATTTATTTATTATTTAAGCTATTCCTGGGGCAAAATCAGGTGGATAATTTGCGGAATCCGCCATGGCGAGGACTGATCATCAATTGTGAAAGGTTCTCTCCACTTGAAGTCGCAATTTGCGACTTCAAGTTCATAACCTCTTTCCGCGTAAGATGAAAGGAGAAGCCGCCTGGGAATCTGGCCTCGTTGCGCTTACGCAACCTCACTGTAACCTACTGCTGCTCCTCGTATTGTGTCAAGGTGGTGCGAAATTCACCACTTTTTACCAGCTTATAGAGGAGGGTGATCTGCTCGGAGAATTGGGTCAGGCTGGTGCAGTTCAGCGTGCATTTACTCTTCTTTAGGCAGGGGTAAGCTTTCAGTAAACCCCGTATCTACCGGGTCGATTAACAATTTTATTTAGTACTGGACACACCTGCCCCAATTATATATAACGGGGGCATGATTACAAAAGGCCCTGAAACTCATAATACAATTATTGACCTTCGCCAAAAAGCCAATTTTTGGAAGACCCAACATTCTCGTGCGATTAAACGGGAAGAGTCCTGGAAGAAGCGAGCTTTGGAAGCGGAGAAGAACGTATCCAAGCAGACAGTTCAACTTGTTGAAAAATACCAACAGATTGAGGCTCTGAAGGCCAGGCTTGTTTGGTTGCAACAACAATTGTTCGGACGGAAGACCGAAAAAGGTAAAAAACCTGACCGCAATTCTCGCACTGGAGACAAGAAAAGTCCGAAATATCCCGGGTCTAAGGGGAAGCAACGCAATCGGGGCAAACAACCCGGAGCCAAAGGCTATGGCCGAAAACTTCACCCCGAACTTCCAACCAAGGAGGTTGACTGCGACTTGCCGGAAAACGAAAAGTGTTGCAAAAAATGCGGCAAGCCTTATGAAGAGTTTACTAACACTGAAGATTCCGAGGAGATTGATTGGGAAGTTCGCCTGGTTCGCCGCGTTTATAAGCGGCGGCGTTATCGCTCTACCTGCGATTGCGAAGATACCCCCAGAATTATAACGGCGCCTATCGTCCCCAAGCTTATCCCCAAAGGTAAATTCTCCACCGGGTTCTGGGCTCAGCTTATCCTGGAAAAGTTCCTCTTTCAGAGGCCGTTGTACCGGATCCGAAAAGCACTGGCGATGGAAGGTCTCTCCATCTCGCAAGGGACCATCACTGGAGGACTCAAACGAATCGGAGAGGTTCTTCAACCTCTTTATGCACGGATTCTGGAGAGAAGTCGGGCGGCAAAGCACTGGCATATGGACGAAACGGGCTGGAAAGTCTTTGTAGAGATAGCTGGTAAAATAGGTTTTCGATGGTGGCTCTGGGTATTCGTTACCCGAGACACCTGCGTGTATCTTCTGGACCCATCCCGATCGTCCAGAGTTCCAATAGACTATCTCGGAAAATACGCAAAAGGTATTGCCAGTGTCGATCGATACTCGGCATATAAAAAACTGAGTAAAAATATTCGTCTCTCCTTCTGTTGGGCACATGTACGCCGGGATTTTCTTCGGGTTTGGGCAGGATACAAGACTTTGCGCCCCTGGAGCCACGCATGGGTAAAGCGCATTAAAAATCTTTACCGGTTGAATGGGGAACGACTCAAGACTGGAATAAATTCCAGGGAGTTTCATAGAAAAGATCGGTTGTTGAGAAAAGCGATTGCCTCCATGGAGAAAAAGAGGGAGCAGCAGCTCACCAATAAAACATTGCATCCGGCTCAGAGGAAAGTTCTGAAAAGTTTGCGGGAACATTGGGATGGTCTCACAATTTTCATCGATCATCCCGACATTCCCATGGATAATAATGAAGCGGAACGGCGCTTGCGCAATCCTGTCGTTGGGCGCAAAAACTATTACGGTAATAACGCAGTCTGGAGCGGCATGTTGACCGCCATTCTCTTCACAATTATTCAAACACTCTTGAAAAATCATATTAACCCTAAAAAGTTTCTTATAGCCTATTTTGATGCCTGCGCCGAAAATGGAGGCAAACCACCGGATAATCTCAACGATTTTTTGCCCTGGAACATGTCTGATGAGCAGAAAGCTAAATTCCACTTTTTAGAGCATCCACCATGAGCACCCTGTCTACTGATATATCTTATCGTTACTGTGGTCGTATATTTTCCGATGAAGAGATGAGTCTGATCCGTAGACTTATCGATTATGAACCAAAACGAAATCGTTCTCAGCTATCCAAACTGGTCTGCGATGAATTAGCCTGGTTACGCCAGGATGGTCGCCGGAAAGATATGTCCTGCCGGGTAGCCATGCTTCGGATGCATCGGGATGGCCTGATTAAGCTGCCTCCTCCCCGGCATGGCAATGGCAATGGTCGAACCCGCCCCCAACTTACCGGAGCCTCTAATCCTCAAAAACCCATTTCACTCCCAGTGAACACACTGGCTGAACTTATTGTCCGCCCCGTGCATACCCGTAAAGACTCATCGCTCTGGAACGAATTGATTGAACGTTATCATTATCTGGGATACAAGCCACTACCCGGCGCACAAATGCGATATCTGGTCTTTGCCGGAACTCACCTTCTGGCAGCTCTGGGTTTTGGTGCTGCTGCTTGGAAAACCGCGCCACGGGACAACTTTATCGGATGGACCGCCGAAGTTCGCGTCCGCAATCTTCATCTGATCGTCAATAACGCCCGCTTCCTTATTCTCCCCTGGGTTACTGTTCATAATCTTGCTTCTAAAATACTGGCTAACATTGCTAAACGTTTACCTGATGACTGGGAAACCCGATATGGTTATCAGCCCTTCCTCTTGGAAACTTTTGTTGAGAAAGACCGCTTTCGAGGTACCTGCTATCGTGCAGCAAACTGGATTTATGTTGGAGAAACTCAGGGACGGGGGAAGCTTGATCGAAACAACCTCCGGTTACTCCCTGTAAAAACCATATTTCTTTATCCTTTACATAAACAATTTCGTGATAAACTTTGTTCCTCGTAATACGAAGGAACGGGGTTTACTGAAAGCTTACAGGCAGGGATTGTGGTTTCGCCATAGTAACACACTGTCCCTCAGTCACTTACGTATAATTGCCCCATTATTATCGAGCTTAGAATGCTGATTTTGCACCGGAAATGGTGTTTTAAGACCGCTTTTATCCCCGGATTAAGCCTATTTTGGAAAAATCCAGTTTTCGCTGTACCTTTCGTTTTCCCTCCTGGCGAACTGACAAGAATTTCTTGTGAGTTGGCTCCGGAAAAAGTTCACCCTCCTCATAAATATTAAGAATATGCTGACTTAAAGAAAATCAGGACCGCACCCTAAATACTAAGTCCTATTGCATTACAACCATCCGATTCCGGAAAAATCTTACACTATTAAACGGTGCTATGGCTTATCGTACCTGAGTACTTTTCTCTTGTCATTCCTCGTCGTGATCTTGGCAATACAGAGATCGTTCTTTCTTTTCTCTGAATATGCCACGGCAACGGCTCGGGCCACGTGCTCTCGCTTGAAGAGGGTCGCCTGGTCGATTGACATGCCGTAACAATCACTTGAGACATCCAGCCAGAGGCGCCACTTCCCATCACCGGTGATGTCGGAGTAAACAACATAGCGTACCGGGTTGTCAGCGTCGGCCAATCTTCTCTTTAGTTCCCTTTTGAACTCAGGAGATAACTCCTCGTCTTCTTCGGGAATCTCTCGTAGTTTGTCTTCTTTTCTCATGATTTTTTCTCCAAACAATAGTACGGCTCCCACGAATTAATTGAGAAGCTTGCCATTTTTGACAACTGCTTCAGATGTATCTTTGAATACCGCCTTGGAAATTATATCTGTAGTAATTTCATCAAGATGCTCCCGAAGTATTTCATTGAAATCCTGGAATTCAGGCCATAAAACATTATCCACGAAACCCGCCGGCACTTTTGCCATAACCGTAGTATATCTCTGGCGATAATATCGATAGGGTTCAATTCCATATCGCCTGAGAAGAGCTGAGAGCAGTCGTCGGGACCACATATTAGATAAAGTGAATTTATATTCTACTGGCGGATCTGATTCTTTCAGCTCTTCGAGCCGTTGTTTGATGCGATTAAGCGCGTCTGAGGCGGCTTCTTTTTCCCCATCGAACTTTGCTCCAATGAAAAGACGCTCAATACTTTTGAATTTGCGGATTAAATCAGCTTCTGAATGCATGGTTCACCTGACGTGAAGTTACCGGGAGGGCCAACGGAAAAAGCATACTACATATTACTCGTGATGGGCAAATATCAATCCGGTTTCGTCCAGTTTGGTAAGGAGATCACTTCTTTTCTTCAATGGTCTTGCCTATTCAGCCTTTGGATATTCGGTGAAAGAATTATCGTCACCGGTCAGGAGATTAAAGAATTTCGGGTGGAGGAAGATCTTCTCCCGTCCAATCTTGAATTCCCGCAAAACACCGATGTCAACCAAAGCCTTCAGATAACTGGAAGCGGTTTGGCGGCGGACTATCCTGGCCTCAACCAGGTTGGCAATCCGGCAGTAGGGTTGGGTAAAGATTATCTCCACCAACTCCCTGGAATATATCCTGGGAAGACGATTCTGGACATAATCACAGGTATAGCCAAGGAGCCTGGAGATAGCTCGAATCTTTGCTACCATCCACCGGGAGGTATCTTCAATAGCCTCCAGTATAAAGAGAATCCAGGGCTCCCATTCGCCTTCCTCGGTAACATTCCGCAGCAAACTATAATAGCGCGTTTTATTATCAATAATAAAACGGCTCAGATATAATACAGGTATCCCCAGCAAATCTTGTTGAACCAGGAAGAGGATATTAAGGATGCGGCCGGTCCGCCCGTTTCCATCAGTGAAGGGATGGATGGCTTCAAACTGGTAATGCATGACGGCAAGACGAATCAGCGGATCAAACTCTTCCGACTCATTGATGAACTTCTCCCAGTTCGCCAGCTTCTCCCGGATAACATTTTCTCCCTCAGGCGGCGTATAAATAATCCCGCCCGATACCTGACCGGCAATAGCTGTTCCAGGGACTTTACGGATATCGATCTCTATATTTCGCAGGGTACGACATACTGACACTGCTGTCGCAGTGCAGACCGGCCGCTTATCAAGAGATTTGTACCCTTCATATAAAGCAGTCCTATATCTCAGCGTCTCTTTGACAGCCGGATCCCTGGCCTCTCTTTCGGCGGATGAATAGCGGAATAAGCTATCGGTAGTAGTTACTATATTCTCTATCTCAGAACTGGCATTTGCTTCCAGAATCGGGATCGTATTTATCAAAACCGCCTGGTTAGGGATCAATTCTCCAGCGGTCTTTAACTCGGCCAGGGCTCTGCCAGCATTGATACACCTCTTAAGGATCGCCTTTGTTTCAATATTCGCCTCCGGCGGCAATTCAGGGAGTACATTATATGGCTTGTTTCTATCAAAACTCATATCAACCTCCTATCCTTTATATGTCGATATATACTAACTTTTTAGACATATTAGAATAATATGTCGATTGGATAAACATATCAAGAAAAAAGGTCGATAATATGAATATTTATCAACATTTTATTTGGGAAAGAGGGTGGGAAGAGGGTCGGACCACACTAACATTAGGAAATTCAACTGGTTAGGTAAAATATATGGGCTAAAATCGGTCTTAGGTGCGTTTTTTGAGGCCGAAAAACGCTTCTAAGGCCGTTGTTCCCGCAGGAGGAATAAAAAAATCCCGTTATTTCTCAGCTTTATGCGGGGGAGGAAGGTGAGAGAAATAGGAGAGATATGGGTTTAAAAAGATAGGGGTCATACTTTTTGCTTATCTTTTTAGAACCGTATGCAGTATCCGCCGTCGCCCTTCCGCCGTCGCCCTTCCGCCGTCGCCCTTCGGGCTATGGTGGACCAGTCGGGCTATGGCGGACCAGTCGAGCTATGGCGGACCAGATGGCGGACTGGTGCAAGATTCATAATACAGGAACAGCGGGATTGAAAATCCTATATGGAGGATATACATGTTGGGCATGGCTGTTGCGCTTACGCAACTTCACTGTAACCTACTGCTGCTCTTCGTATTGTGTCAAGGTGGTGCGAAATTCACCACTTTTTACCAGCTTATAGAGGAGGGTGATCTGCTCGGAGAATTGGGTCAGGCTGGTGTAGTTCAGCGTACATTTACTCTTCTTTACCAGGTCAGCGATGGTGATCTCACTCCCCAGAAGTTCCTTGAGGGCGGGGTCTTTCCCGACCAGGTTGGTCAGGAGCTCCCGGTCGCCGCTCAGCCAGCGCTTATCCAGCCGGTTGGACAGAGCCCGGGCTTCGGCGGAGTTCAGATTGTCCTTGACGATGGCGTTAAAGAGCTTCCGCATCGCCTGCCGATTGGGAAGCGCGTAGAAATACTGGTGCCAATTGTTTTAACCGCTATTAAAAGTTGAAAGTCGCTTCCTATACAACAGTTGGAGATATCTCGGTTTTATTCCAAGAAAAAATGAAAAAAATCATGGATGTTTCTAGCTTTCGCGCGCCTGTCCGCCTCTGGAGGAAAAGCGAGAAAGTGTAACAATGAGCTCATCAAAAACAAGTTGTAAAACAGAGTGGCCATATCTGGCCGATCGGCCAGATATGGCCACTGATAGATATCATTTGATGAATATGCCTGATTTTGGTTCAATCGCTGATTGACAATCGGCGGAGCTCTTTATTAAAGTGGGGAATAGAGAATGGGGAGTAGGGAATGGTGGCAGAATGCAGTATACCGGAAGAGATCAAGCGGATCACCCTGATTGGTTTTAAGAACGACTCCGCCGGAATTTCACTGGCTGTGGCCCGGGCACTACAGGGGCAGCTCTTCGCGGTCCGGCTCGATATTGACGCCGATCTCCGCGACATATCGGTCATTACACACCTATTTTCCCCGCTCCGCCCCGACGTTGTAATCGGGGGAGAAGAAATAAGTGAACGGAATGAATGAAGTTGGGTCTAAAAATATGAGTTTGAAGAAAGATGATTTTGAACTGGTGCGGGCGAGCCGGGACGGCGATCAGGAAGCGTTCGGCGAACTGGTTCGGAAATACCAGGGAAAGATCTACTCTCTGGCCTACGGAATGGTCGGTAATCATGCTGATGCCGATGATCTGGCCCAGGAGATCTTCCTCAAGACCTACCGGAATATTAAGAAGTTCCGGTTTAAATCAAGTTTCTATACCTGGCTTTACCGGATCGCTACTAATACGATTATCAGTCGCCGGAAGAAGTTGCGCGGTGATTCCCATCTGGAATTGAAGCCCCAGGTACTGGATATTGAAGGTAGCCCTTATCTCGCGACCCGTCTGGGGGGGGAGAAGGGGGACCGGGCGATGAGCAGTAAGGAGATGAAGAAAGATATCTACCGGGCCATTGATATGCTTTCAGATAAACATAAAGAGGTTGTGGTGATGCATGATATTGAAGGTATCCCGCATAGCGAGATTGCCCAGATTCTCTCAATCTCACAAGGAACGGTTCGATCACGATTGCATTACGCGCGCGAACGGCTTCAGAAGGAACTGTCTGAATGGATATAGAATAAGTTAGTGCTTCGCGCTAACTTAGTTTTGAAAAAAGACTAACATTGTTAAATTGTTGCGACAGAAAAAATTATTTCAAAATTTAAAATTATTAAAATTCCGAAGCAGGAACTTATGCGCTGCAAGCAATTCGAGAAAGAAGTCTGGGATTATTTAGACGGTCGGGTTGATGGGTTCTCCGCTCACCTAAAAGAGTGCCCTCGATGCCAGGATACATTAGAGAAGGCTGAGAAACTCTTAAATCTCTTAAAAGAAGGGTCCGCTCCGGTGCCGCTGGCCGCATACCGCGACTCTTTCTGGCCTCGACTGAAGGAAAAGATAACAACTCAAGATAGTCATCGACGCCCCCTCTCAATTCTCAAGCTGAAACCCATCTATTACGCCGCTATGACTGCTGCCGCCGCGTCACTGATTATATGGCTCTCAATCCGAACTCCTGACTCCCACATCTTCATTGCTTCATCAGCCGGTTCTCCAAATTATATTATCTCTCCAGCCTGTAAACCGACAAAATCGGACTCACCGGATGTCAATTACATCTCCGGCCCTACCGGGGAGAGAGGAGATACAATAAATTATATCCTTCCCGGGACCATAACCGAAGGCTGTAATTCCTGGGCGGTTTAATTATCTTAAAGTGATTTGACATTGATGGAAATAATCTCCGAAGTAATTAGCTTTGTTTATCGATATCAATCGGGATCCAAATTTGTTCAGTAGTAAATATCGGGACAATCTAAATACTAAACATACAACATATTTTAGGAATCAGGTGAACCATTCCCTATTCCCCAATCCCTAATCCCCTA
>Ga0222701_1000681_pt1 | contig 11542 bp, 9 predicted proteins | sample AntAcemetage1502_FD_179825 | JGI IMG/M metagenome (GOLD analysis project Ga0222701, IMG submission 179825) | Saline water microbial communities from Ace Lake, Antarctica - #1502 | ecosystem: Environmental > Aquatic > Non-marine Saline and Alkaline > Saline | place: Antarctica: Ace Lake... | reverse complement strand
CATATCTGTTAGAGTGGAAGACATAGTTCCGAGGAAGTCCCAGTTAATACCTCCATTTATGGTGTTATAAACAAATCCACTTCCACCTCCACAGAAACCATTATCGGCATCTATCATATAAATAGCTTCTGTAGAAGTACCAAGGCTTGTAGTCTGAGTTAAAAAGGATGTTGCACCATCATCTGTTTTGTAAATGTTAGCATTATTACTGGAAGAAATCCAGCTGGTATTGTCATCGGTAAAAAATACATCGGAAAGATAGGGAGATCCGGGAATAGATGCAGGATTTAATACTTGCCAGCCGAATTCTTGGGAAAAAACTGCAGATGTTAAAACTAATAAAAGAAAAGAAAATAATAATTTTTTCAAATTAACCTCCCTTTTGCATAATCGAAGTTGTATAACTTGAAGTTTATTGTCAAATTGAAAATAAACTATTGGCTAACGCATAGATAATAGATAATGGAGTATTTCTTAACTCATGTTAATTAATTTGTAGGAAGACTTCTCTGAGTGTCGGAGGAAAAAGTCGTCATTCTGTTTGCCTGGTCGTAGCTGAGCGAAGACTGGACGTATCTTTCACGTTGCTCTTTTTAGGAAGAATAGACAACACATAACTAAACATAGACTCTTCGTTAATAGATCAGCAAGAAGACTCCTCCAGCCTTCGTTTATAGAACATAAACTATGGCTTGGCAGGCAGAGTGACGTGCTTTATTGTCATTCCCACGGAAGTGAGAATCTAAGATCCCTAGTCAAGCTGAGGATGACAAAATTTAATAATATTTTATAATTTTTGGAGTACATCAATTCTTTAATGTATAAGCGATAAAGTAGCTTGAAAAACTAGGATGTCTCATTTCATAAAGCAAATAATTGCTTTACTCCAAATAGAAATAAAAAATCCCCTTTGGAATTTCTAAAGAGGATTTTGTAATTATTTAAGCTAATTAAAAAAAAACAATCTCAATCCAGCTACAAAATTACGACCTGCTGCAGGAAAATAGTAATTTCCTTCAGGTCCACTATTATCTTTCCATGATTTATAATAACCGGCAGTTTCATATTCTTCATTTAGAATATTATTCACTCTCAATATCAATTGCAGATTGGTTTTATTATATAATTTTGTTATATTTACAATTACACCAACATTAAGCACTTTGAAAGAGTCAATTATTCGATCATCATTTTCAGTATTATCCAGATATTGCTTTCCTACATACTGAAACTGAGTAAAAAAATTGAAATATCCTTTTTTATAAGCAAGCTTTCCATTACTGATGATACTTGGGAATCCTGCAATTGTCTTGCCTGAAAAATCCGTTTCCACAGTTTCTGAATACCAATCACCAAATTCATCTTCAAACCATTGTTCTTCATACATTGTAAAATCTTCGAAATAATTATCACTATAACTAAAATTACCTGATAATTCCAGATAGGCAGGCAATTGCACTTTTGCAGAGAGTTCCACACCTCGGTGTACAGTTTTATCAGCATTCCCACGGATTGGATTTCCTTCGTCATCTGCACCACCATAAGCCACAATTTCATCTGTAAAATTCATCCAATAGAAATTTGTTTTCAAATCCCAAATTGCACTTGCATATCCAATTCCCATTTCATAATCCAGCAATTTCTCCTCTTTCACATAAGGATCGCTCCAATTTACTTTTTCAATATTTCCATTATTAGCATATACTGTATCTGCCGAAGCAAAAAGTGGAGCGACGCCCAGATCATCCGGTCCATCCCAAGTATCGTAGAGTTCACTGTCTATTGGTTCTCTTTGAGAAACAGAGATGTTCCCATAAATATTAAAATTCTCATTTACATTATAATTAGCTCCAAATCTTGGATTAAAAAAATCATAATCTACTTCATAAGCATTCAAATATTCTCCGCTAAAATTACCTGACTCCAATTGTTCAAAACGGTAATTTATATGTTGGAAATATAGATTTGCCATAATTGAAATATTATTGATTGGCTTGAATATTTCATTTACATATACAGTCAAATATTGTTTCTCACCAATGTAATTATAATACTTTTGATCAGTTTCATAATCGATTCCCAAATTTTGAGCATCAATTACTTCCTTTATCTCACCCCAATGGTCACTATCAAAACCGCTGAGATAAGTTCCTAAGGTAAAGGTTCCTTTTTCATGACGTAAATTGTATTGGGAAACCCATCCATAATGATTTTTTGTGATCCATTTCTGACGGATGATATCTGCTTCTTCATAATTGTCTTCGCTTACTAAACCATGTTCCCACAAATTTCTTCTATCTTTATATTGTTCGTAAAAACCATTCCCATAAATATAGAAAAAAGAGTTTTTTATATCCGATCTCTCATTCAGAAAATAACTGTGATGCAATTCAAAATGAGGTTGAGAAAAATCATCTACATAATTATCGTAGGTATAGGGATTATGTTGATGGTTTTCTTCGAGATAACCTTCCCATGAAGCTTCCCAAGCAGCATGTGTTAATTCATATCCGGTATAGAAATTAAACTCTGTAATTGATCTCTCACCCACTCTGGAAAGATTTGTAAAAAGAGACCAAAGATCGGAAGCGGAATTATCACGGTATCCGTCGGAAGCAATTTTAGAAAAACGGATATTTGTACTGTATTTCCCAAACTTTTGAGCTGTTTTTATTCCAGTTTTATAAGTGTTATAGCTTCCAAAAATAGAGAAAAATTCTGTTCTGTTTTCTTTAGTAAAAAAGTTAGTCTGAATATTCAGTGAGCCGCCAAAAGTTGAAATCCCGTATAGTGAACTGCCCACACCTCGCTGGAATTGTATATCGGATGTACTCTCTGCAAAATCCGGCATATTAACCCAATAAACATTATGATCTTCCGGGTCGTTAAGCGGTATTCCATTTATCATCACACCAATTCGCTTTTGATCAAAACCACGAATTATAAGATGTGCGTTCCCAACCAAACCACCTGCATCTGAATAGGCAAACACACCTGGTACACCTTCCAAAAGCATTGGAATTTCCTGCCCATAATTATTTTGCAGAACTTGTTCCTGAGTTATATTTGTAAATGTAATCGGTGTTTCCCGGTCTTTTGCTTTTGTGGCTGATACTTTCATTCCTGAAATATTCTGCGGTTTTTTTGTAAGCTGCATATTCAGAATTGATGTATCAAATGGATTATGTTCTACAACCTTTTTCTCATAACCGATCCGCTCAAATACTATCGTGAAAAGTGCTGGTTTAATGAAGTTTAATGTATAATTTCCATCCGCATCTGAAGTCGCAGACAAGTTCATACTTTCTACATAAACACTAACTTGAGCAATAGGTTTTCCAGTTTGTGAATCTATAATTTCCCCAGTTAATTGTTCAGCAAAAACAAGATTGCTTATAACAATTAATCCAATAACAATAATAATAACTTTTTTCATTTTTCAATCTCCATTAATTTTCTTCCACCCTTTGACACATCCGGTCATTGCCAGATACTTCAGTCTTCAATAAATCGGCTTTGCAAAGCAAAACGATGCTTCTTTTATGCTTCGACCAGACAAGCAAGGTGATATATTTTACTACAATTTTTTTTCCGAACTAGAAAGTTCAGAAAGAAACAACTGTCATTCTGAGGTTTTATGCATTTTAATCTCAGGAAGAACCTTTATTGAATTAAAAAGTAAGGCTTCAAAAGTATTCATGAAATTCTTCGTAGGAAAGGTTGTGAATAACCTAAGAATGACAAAACAAAAACCACATTCCAGCGGTAAACTGAAATGTGGTTATTCTAAATAAACTAATAATTTCTTCATATTTCCTCCGCTGGCATTATCCAGATCAGGTTCAAGAGTATATTCTCAGCTTTAGTATAGCTACTTCAGCACCCCTAAATCAGATTACTTAATTTTCTAAAGATCTTATAAGATAAAATGTTTTTACCTTGTTTTTTGTGTCAAATGGTTTTTTAGCACTTTTCGGATATTGGTTCAATCGTTTTGATTGAATAGAATGTTTTATTGGATTGTCTTGATCCATTATAAGGTTATTATATAATTCTTTCGAGACGATAGTAAAAAAAATAGTATGGACTCTTCGGGACGAGAATTTCAATAGCATCAAACCTTGAAAAAGCTTCAATCGAAAAATTTTCATTGCTTAGCACTTTCAAGGTTCTTTCAAATTTTATATTTTGAAAGAATCAAATCTCCAGAAACATTAGAAGAAACTCTTTCATGGTCTCAATTAAGAATTAATTTGACTTATCAACCCCTTTCTAAAATATCATAAATAAAAACAGGGGAGCCAGAATAAATGGCTGAGAAGTGAATATCACTCAACCCTCAGACTTTTCGGATAATGCCGAAAAAGGAGTTGCTGTTGGAATTTAAATTAACTATAGATTACAAAACGATCTTAACTAAATTAGATTGGTATGTTTTTTTTGGAATTTTACTCTTAACATTTTTATCTGTAATTTACGGACAATATCTAAAAAAGAAAAAGGGAAATAACTCCGATAATACTGAAGCCGGCATTTTAGATCTATTATTAATGGGAAGGCAACTTACGCTTCCAATGTTCGTGGCAACTCTAGTTGCGACCTGGTATGGTGGAATCTTTGGAGTTACAAAAATCGCCTTTGAGCAGGGAATATTCAATTTTATTACTCAAGGTTTTTTCTGGTATATATCATACATTTTATTTGCCTTCTTCATTGTACATAAAGTTGCTAAATATAAAGCTATTACACTTCCAGATCTTGTAGAAAAGATGTTTGGTCCAAATGCTGGGAAATTGAGTGCTGTTTTCAATTTTTTCAATGTATTGCCAATTGCTTATGTAATAAGTTTAGGTCTTCTTATTCAGGCATTATTTGGAATTTCATTTCTGCAAAGTATGATCATCGGTGTTACAGTTGTAATTCTTTACACGCTTTATGGCGGTTTTAGAGCTATTGTTTTTTCTGACATAATTCAATTCTTTGTGATGTGTCTCGGTGTATTTTTAATTCTTCTGTTTTCTTATAAATTGTTCGGTGGTCTCAGTTTTTTAAAGGCAAATCTGCCTGCTACTCATTTCACACTTACTGGTGGAGAGAGCATTGCTACTACACTGGTTTGGGGATTTATCGCTTTATCAACTTTAGTCGATCCTAATTTTTATCAGAGAGTTTTTGCTGCAAAAAATATCAACATTGCAAAACGAGGTATTCTCATTTCCACGGTTATCTGGATACTTTTTGATATCTGCACAACTGCCGGAGCAATGTATGCAAGAGCAGTAATTCCGGAAGCAGCCTCTGATAAAGCCTACCTAATCTATGCTCTTCAGATATTGCCAAATGGAATCAGAGGTTTGGTTCTGGCAGGAATTCTGGCAACAATCCTTTCAACTTTAGATTCCTATCTTTTCATCGCAGGAACAACTGTTTCTTATGATATGATGCCTAAAAAATTGAAAGGGAAAGTATCTCTTTATCGTTTGGGAATAATCTTTGTGGGAATACTGGCAGTTCTTATGGGTATCGTATTTGAAGGTAATATTAAAGCAGTTTGGAAGACACTGGGAAGCTATTCAGCCAGTTGCTTGTTACTTCCGGTTCTTTACGGATATATTTTCCCCGGAAAAATAAAAGATTTCCAATTTGTTTTTGCTAGTATTTTGGGTGTGATCACGGTGAGTGTATGGCGAAACATTAACTTGTCAGGATTCTGGCAGAATGTAGATGAACTGTATATGGGAATATTAGCAACCTCTTTTGGCTTAGCAAGTTATGGTCTTGTTTATAAGTATAATAAGAGAAAAAAATATGTAGTAATTAGGAGAAAAAAATGAAATCAAATGGAATTGTAGGAATGATCTTGGGGTTAGGACTTTTAGCATTTGGAATTTATCATTTAATCATTGGAATGTACCTTTGGGCAATAATTAAAATTTTAATCGGTGCTGGATTAATTATTTTGAAATTTGTTAAGAATCGGTACGGCACAATTATTTTTGGTCATATAACAGTAGTTGCTGGCATGATGTTGTTAACAGCAGGAATTTATTATGTTCCAATGATAGCAAAGCAAATTGAAAAAACAGGTGAATTAAAAATTATATACATTTTTGCGATGCCTTTATTTTGGGGATTCTTCGCAACTCTTGGTGGAATTTGTGCAATCTATCATGGATTCTGTAAATGTGTAAGAAAAGATTGGAAAACAAAGAAGGATTAAAATGAATTTTATTGATAAATTGTAAAAGAAAAAATTGATAATCGGCATGATTCATGTTGATGCGCTTCCCGGTACACCGAACAATAAACTTACTATCTCTCAAATTATTTCTAAAGCAGTTGAAGAGGCAAAATTGTATGAGCAAAAAGGGTTAGATGCAATTATCATGGAGAATATGCACGATGTACCGTATTTGAATAAAAAAGTTGGTCCGGAGATAACAGCTTCTATGACAGCAATTGCAACAGAAGTTAAAAACACTATCTCTATTCCATGTGGTATTCAAATATTAGCTGGAGCTAATATTGAAGCTCTGGCAGTTGCACAAGCTTCAGGATGCGAATTTATACGAGTGGAAGGTTTTGTATATTCACATATTGCAGATGAAGGTTTGATGAACGCCTGTGCAGGAGAACTTATGCGATATAGAAAAATGATCGGAGCAGATGAAATTGCTGTATTTGCTGATATCAAAAAGAAACACTCTTCACATTTTATAACAACTGATCTTGACATCACAGATTTTGCAGAAGCTTGCAAATTTTTTCTTGCTGACGGTATCATTATTACAGGTAGATCGACTTCTAAAGAAACAGATGTTAATGAGTTACAAAAAGTATATAAAATCTTTGATCTTCCAATCTTGATAGGTTCTGGAATTACAATTCAAAACATCGATAAATATTGGGATCTCACTGATGGCTTTATTATTGGTTCATATTTCAAAGAAGATGGAGATTGGCGGATTACAGTTTCTGTAGATAGAGTACAATCCTTTATGAAATATGTGAATAATTTAAAATAAAAATATTAGCAATAAAAAATAAGCAGTTTAATACCACCTTCTACTAACAGGGTTAAACCCAAGGCAATACTTATGTATATAAAGTTTGTTAATACTCTAATTTCTGGTGAATATCTTTCGGTACTAAAACCTTTTTTCTCTAATATAAGCATTATAATTGCCAAAAACAGAAACCATACAGTTCCCAAGGGAAAATGAGTTTTATATGCGATCATCCAGCAAAATGGCCACCACAATAAAAGATCGTGCAAGAAAAAGCCTGAAACGGTAAATGTTGCAATCACACGTATTGCTCTAGGAACTTTATTTGTTAATGGTTTATAAAAATAGAACAGCATGAAATAACCAAATACAGGGTTCCAATAATTCCAAAACTCTTTTGCAGTTTTTGCCCGAAATGCTTTAACAAACATAGATTTCAGAATCTCAAAAAAATTCCCTTTTCCCAAACGAAGATGAATATAATGTTTAAGAGTTTTATGTGAATTTTGCTTCATTATCTTCCAGCTTTTTTTATATTTTTTGATTAATATATTTTTTTATATTGAATTATCAATTAACTTTATGTGCTTTCTTAGAAATAGTTAAGTTAACACTCCCTTAAAATTAATAACAGCATCATAGAAATAAAAAACGCTAACCAGAAAGGCTAACGTTTCTATTTGGTACCAGAGGCCGGACTTGAACCGGCACGACCCAAAGATCGAGGGATTTTAAGTCCCTTGTGTCTACCAATTCCACCACTCCGGCAAGAATTTGAGTCACTCAGAACGCACATATGGAGGCGACACCCGGATTCGAACCGGGGATAAAGATTTTGCAGACCTTTGCCTTACCACTTGGCGATGTCGCCAAAATCCAAAATGGAGCGGGAGACGAGATTCGAACTCGCGACAACCACGTTGGCAACGTGGAGCTCTACCACTGAGCTACTCCCGCTCACTTCAAAAAGCAAAATCCGAATTTATGGTTTTCTTGTCAAATTATTTATACACACAACTTGAGAGATAACCAACAACTTGCTCATAGTCACCACTCACTTCGCCAGAATTTCTATAATCAAGATTCGCAACTCTACTGTATCCAAGTTCTTTAGCAAGATACATTAAGGTTAGAATCCCTCCCATGCCGCAAGCCTCTATCTTACCTGTTTGTATATCTTTTTCCATTTTATTTATATCCAGATTTTCTAAATTATCAGCTAATATTGTATCCATCCCGGTTGCTGTTTTACTATCATAATAATGACTCAGATCACTACTTATTATAAAAACAGTTTTAGTTAAACGATTTCTGAAATATTCTGATAACATCTCAGATAACCGTCTGCTATTATTAGGGTTTTGCTCACCTAAAATAAATGGAACTATCTTTGCTTCAGGTTTTATTTGTTGTAAAAAAGGTAATTGTACTTCCAAGGAATGTTCAATATTATTAGCATAAAGATTTGTTCCTATATTATATTTATCTTTAAATTCATTAATAATATCCTTAGCCACTTTTACTCCGCCCAAGGGAGTTAAATATTCATCATAATTACCCAACGAAAAATCAAAATCTACAAATCTGTGACTTGGTGCAATTATCACCGCTAAATCAAAATCCTTTTTCTTAAGCGCATTAAAACTGAATGCGGCACATTGTCCTGAATATACATATCCTGCATGAGGTGATATTACACCCAATACATTTCTTTGATTATCTTTAATAATTGCATTCTTGAAATAATCGTTGATCTGTTTTTTTAAAACACTTGAATCTCCCGGATAAAAACTACCCGCTACAATAGGATTTCTATTCATAATTTCCCCTTTATTAGACGCAGAATCTTAAATTATTAATTTCTTTGCTTTGCTAAATTATTATTTAATATTTTTATGACAACAAATAAATTGACAAATTGAGTGTTTTTTTTGAGAATTTATATAAATGTAGATTTGAGATAAGAGGTGAAATATGAAGAAAATAGCAATTACAACAGGTGATCCAGCTGGAATAGGACCAGAAATTACTTCCAAAGCTATTAGATTTTTAAAGTTAAGAAAAGATATAATTTTCATTGTCTATGGCAAACTAAATTTATTCAATGATGGTAATCCGGTTGTGAAAATTAGTAATGTTATGGAAGCTACTTCACCGGAAATTATTTATTGGATTGAAATTGACAGCAAGAATATTGAAATAGGAAAGCCAACTTCCAAAAGTGGAAAAACAGCTTATAAGATTCTTTCTCGATGTTCTGAAGATCTCAATTCAGGACACCTAACGGCTGTTGTAACAGCACCTGTAAGTAAGGATGCAATTCGTTACACTCATTCTGATTTTATTGGGCACACAGAGTTTTTTGCCTCAAGCTCTAATACAAAAAATGTGGTCATGTCTTTTTGGGGTCCATATTTTAATCTATCACTTTTATCCACCCATATTGCTGTCTCTGAAGTTTCAAAATATCTTACATCAGAATCTCTAAAACCTAAATTTCGATTGATCTATCAAGAAACAAATAAAATGATAGAAAATCCAAAAATTGCCATGCTGGCAGTAAATCCTCATGCTGGAGAAAATGGAGCTTTTGGGAATGATGATCAATTTATTACTTCAGTTCTAAAGGAATTAAAAGAAGAAAATATTCACATTGATGGTCCTTTCCCTGCAGATACTTTCTTTGCAACAAAAGCAACTTCCTATGATATGATAATTTCTGCTTATCACGATCAAGGATTAATACCATTTAAAATGATCTCAGCTGAAGAGGGAGTAAATGTTACACTTGGTCTGCCATTCATTCGCACTTCAGTAGATCATGGAACTGCTTACGATATTACTGGCAAAGGAATCGCCTCTGAAAAGAGTCTTCTACAGGCAATAAAATTTGCGGAGAAAATGATTTCCAAACCAGAAGAAATTTCAAACAATAATTATGGAATTTTTGCTGAATATTATGATAATTATATGGAACATGTTGGTTACAAAGATTGGGTAGAATTTATTTTATCTCAATACAATAAAACATGTAAGAAGAGCCCTCACAGAATCTTGGAACTTGCTTGTGGAACAGCAAATATTTCTTCCCTGCTCGTTAAAAAAGGACTACAGGTCGATGCCTCTGATCTTTCACCGGAAATGCTTAGAATTGCCTCTATGAAACCTTTTGCCCCAAATTTGAGATTGATGGGTATGACTGATTATCTTCCAGGCAATAAATATGATCTTGTTATTTTACTTTTTGATAGTTTGAACTATCTGCATAAAATTAATGAAGTTGATATTTTACTAAATAATGTATATCACACCCTAACTTCAAAAGGTATTTTCATTTTTGATATTACAACTCCAAAGAACTGTGAAAGTAATTTTGATGGATTCATTAATATCGAGCAGATCAACGGGGATACTTTTATCCATCAAAGTGATTTCGAGGCTTCAAATCATACTCAGATAACAAATCTAACAATTTTTAAAAAGAAAGGATTTCAATACACTAAATATAATGAAAAACATAAACAAAAGATATTTGCCGTTAATGAATTATTAGATCATATTAGAGCAACAGATCTTAAAATTAAGGGAATTTACCGAATTGGCTCTAAAGAAAATCTCATGGATCATAATCCAAAGATCTTAGAATCAAACTTTTCACGATTATTCTTTATTCTGGAAAAATAATGCCATTATATAAAAATGAAAAACGTTACGCCAAAGAATTCAGTATTATTGCCGGGATTGATGAAGCAGGTCGCGGACCTTTGGCAGGTCCGGTTGTAGCTGCAGCAGTCATTCTGGACCTAAATAAGAAAATTCCAGGACTAAACGATTCTAAGAAACTAAGTGAGAAAAAACGGGAAGAACTTTACAAGATAATTACAGAAGAAGCAATTTGCTGGGAAGTAAAGATCGTCTCACCTGAGATAATTGATGAGATAAATATCCTGCAAGCTACTTTATTTGGAATGGAAGAAGCGGTTTTATCACTCAAAATAAAACCGGATATTTGCCTGATCGATGGAAATAAAATTCCCAAAAAGTTAATTGGATTTTCTAAGGCAATTGTAAAAGGTGACGCAAAAATTGCTTCTATTGCAGCAGCATCAATTCTAGCAAAAGTAACGCGAGATCGATTAATGCTAAAGATACATGAACAATTCCCGCAGTATAATTTCAAACAGAATAAAGGATATCCCACTAAAGAACATATTGCTGCTCTTAATAAATATGGTGTTCTCGATTGCCATCGGAGATCTTATAAGCCAGTCCAAGTATTGACATTGAGATTTGAAAAATAATGAAATTTAGTTATAAAATTTTATATAGAAGGAAAAATGAATAAGAAATTTAAACCACTCGCCTTCAAAGAAAAAACAGAAGAAGAAATGATTGCTGCTTCTAATCTATTTCTGGAGCAAATGAAAAAACGTAGAACTGTGCGGAATTTCTCGAATCGATCCGTTCCTGAAGAAGTGATAAATAACGCAATCCTGACCGCTGGAACTGCACCAAATGGCGGCAACATGCAACCC
>Ga0222701_1000668_pt1 | contig 11664 bp, 19 predicted proteins | sample AntAcemetage1502_FD_179825 | JGI IMG/M metagenome (GOLD analysis project Ga0222701, IMG submission 179825) | Saline water microbial communities from Ace Lake, Antarctica - #1502 | ecosystem: Environmental > Aquatic > Non-marine Saline and Alkaline > Saline | place: Antarctica: Ace Lake... | reverse complement strand
CTTGAGCCGTGCAGACCTGAGCCGTGCAGACCTGAGCGATGCAGACTTGAGCTATGCAGACCTGAGAAATGCAAACTTGAGCTATGCAGACCTGAGCTATGCAGACCTGAGAGGTGCAGACTTGAGAGGTGCAGACCTGAGAGGTGCAAACCTGAAAGATGCAAACCTGAGATATGCAGACCTGAGCTATGCAGACCTGAGAGGTGCAGACTTGAGAGGTGCAGACCTGAGAGGTGCAAACCTGAAAGATGCAAACCTGAGATATGCAGACCTGAGCTATGCAGACCTGAGAAATGCAAACTTGAGCTATGCAAACTTGAGCCGTGCAAACTTGAGCCGTGCAGACCTGAGCGATGCAGACTTGAGCTATGCAGACCTGAAAGATGCAAACCTGAGATATGCAGACCTGAGCTATGCAGACCTGAGAGGTGCAGACCTGAGAGGTGCAGAAGATAGTGGTGGCTTTACACCCATTGTTTCTGATTTACTTGAGACGCTTAAAAAGCTAAAGGACTCCCCTTTGTTCAGAAAGCTAGAGCCTAACAGGATGGTGCTATTCGCTGATTTATATGCACATTATACTGGTGATATTAAAGAAGTCGGCAAGGACTATACTGATGAGGTAGAAAAGGTAGTTGAGACTATTAAGGAATTATTAAGTTCTGAATGCAGAGGGCAATATGTTTTGCTTGTTAGTACTCGGTTCAATAAGTATTTCAAAACCCATTTTGCAAAGATTGATAATAATATAACAATGCCGGAGCCATCAAAGTATCGTTCCATATTTGGTGTTGATATAATAGAGATACCATATTATTTTTGTGGGTACAGGCTGATAACAAGGCTTGAATATCATAATTTCTTTATGCAAGAATATAGGAGTCCGAAATGAAACAACGATTCAAAATACCAGGAAAACCAGTCAGCAAGAACGGAGATAAAAGCAGGTACGTGAAGTATGCAGTATCAATGACCGGAAGGAGTAGAAAATGACAAAGCAAGAATGGATTGAATTATTAAAAACGGATGTAGATAAGTTTAATGAGACAAGGGAAGAAATGATAGACTTGAGCTATGCAAACTTGAGCCATGCAGACTTGAGCTATGCAGACCTGAGAAATGCAAACTTGAGCTATGCAGACCTGAGCTATGCAGACCTGAGAGGTGCAGACTTGAGCTATGCAGACCTGAAAGATGCAAACCTGAAAGATGCAAACCTGAGATATGCAGACCTGAGCTATGCAGACCTGAGAAATGCAAACTTGAGCTATGCAAACTTGAGCCGTGCAGACCTGAGCGATGCAGACTTGAGCTATGCAGACCTGAAAGATGCAAACCTGAGATATGCAGACCTGAGCTATGCAGACTTTGATTTTTCTTCATTCCCGTTATGGTGCGGGAGTTTTAATTTCAAAGCAGATATGAGGTTAGTATATCAGCTTTGTTATCATATTTGCAGGCTGAATATTATAAACCAAAATGGAAAGGAATCTAGAACTGGCAGAATTGTTCAAAAGCTACTCATGCCTTATGCGAATAAATTTCATAGAGTTAAGGAATGTGGGACAATAAAATATGATAAAGTTATCAAAGTAGTTGGGAAATGAAAAAGTTCGGTTATAAAGTGTCGAAGGATTATGAGAAGCTGAAAGATATTATATTTAATCATGGTTTTGACAAAATAATAGTTGGGTTTATTAATGATAAGCAAGGTGACAAGCAGGTAGTAAAAATTTATCATAGTTTAACTATATGTGACAAAAATAGCGGTGCAAATGTAATCGGCTGTAATTATAACTTATTTTTACTAAAAAAAGATTTTATTGCTGCATGTAAAAGATGGAACCTCACCTTTATCGACCCTGACCCTGAAACCTGTGAATATCTTAGAGATGAAGATGATGAGTTTGATAATGATTGGTGGTGCTCTAAGTGTAATTTAATTTGGACATTAAATGATGGCACGCCTAAAGATAACGGAATGGAGTATTGCCCGAAATGTGGCAGAAAGATAATTTACAAGGAGGGGAAATGAGTATGAAACCTGATTTTGAGTTAGATCAAGTAAGGTTATTTAATTGTGACTGCATGGATTTCATGGCAGAAATACCTGATAAGCACTACGAGTTAGCCATAATAGACACCCCGTATGGTATTGGTGCTGGGAATATGGTAATGGGTAAGGGTAAAAATAAAAAGTGGGGCAATGATAAGGATTGGGATAACAATACTCCCGACAATAGTTATTTTGCAGTATTACCGATGAGGAGTGCATCGCAGAGGGGATTAAGGCTATAGGTATGCACATGTCGTCAATAGAAACCCCTTTTTGGAAACTTTATAGCGGGATAAGGGCGGTGACTAAATCTCCCATAGTGAGCTTTGTGTCTCTCTGGGACTCGATCAACGCCAAGAAAGAAGGTTGTTCATGGAAAGACAACCCTTATATCTGGATGCCTAAGTTCAAGGTTCTCAGCACTACGCTTGAGGAAACGCAGAAATTGATAGAGGGGATGGATTTAATAAAGGGGCACTGTTTTGATAAATCCGGTCACGATATGGGTGATCCGAGCGATATGTTATTATGAAAGAAGCTATAAAAGAAGTTTTAATCTGGATTCCAGGTAAGCCCGTTCCGCAGGGAAGGTACAGGACGAGCTCATTCCTTGTAAATTTGAGAGCATTACTGGCATCAAGGGGTAAAGTCAAACCGATTATTCAGACCACGCAATATACCCCTAAAGAGACCACGGAGTTTAAGAAGAAGGTCAAAATCTCCTATATGAAGGATTACAAAACCATGTTGGAAGGAGATGCTTTCTGGGTGGATGTATATTCGATGTATGCTCTCGGTGCCTCTGACGTCAATAAGAAAACCGGCAAACCAACTGCGTCCGGCAGGAGAAAACTGTCCGGGGAAACAATGAGAACAAGTAAGCCCGATTGTGATAATTTATCCAAGGTGATTTTCGATGCTTTGAACAAGATCGCATTTACCGATGACAGCCACATTGTCTCTACCAGGCACTATAAATTTTACCATAGAGAGGAGGGAACCATATTGCACATTCGCACACTCGAAGTGTTCCCGGAAGCTATAATTGAAAGAGCTAATGATTTATTAGAAAGAATAAGGAGTTGAAATGGCAGAGTTATATGATGCTCAAGGAAGAGCAATAAAAGGCAAACAGGATGCGTTGATCGGGAAGATGTTTGATGGACTCATAGTTGAAGTTAATGGGATAAAACATGACTTGGGTGTATTACGGAGTATAGCCCTCACATCAATCCTGAGTATTAATCTGAGCATGTTCGAGATAGCGTTGAAGCTGGAGATATTTGACAGGGCATTTCTGATCTGCATGGAATATCTGACACTCCCGTTCTCAATTGCTAATGCTCAGGACTTTAACCCGTTTGTGGAGGCTCGGAAACTGTTACCCAAAGCGAGTTCGGAAGTTGTTCTGGGACACCGTGATAATATAGTCAATTTCCTGAAAGAGAGAGATGGCTATTTCACGAAGGTGTTGAAAACCAAGCAGTATCAGGACTATAAAGACCTGGTTCAGCGATTGAAAAAGTACGTAGCAATAAAGGAGAAGATAATATGAAAGTTATTGTAGGATTAACCAACAAAAAGACCACGTACCTGAAAGCGTTTAACGACTTACAGAAAAAGAATCCCGACGGTGCTGGAGTAAGTATGGAGGAATGGGCTAAGGCGTTGGAAGTAACGCCACAAACCTGTTATACTACGCTCAGATGGTGTATTTCAAAGAACTTAATGGAGAAATGCGGTGAATATTATTCTTACAGATATAAGCTCACCGATAAAGGTAAAGACCTGATCAAAGACTTACAAGAAGGCTAAATTGTTTGTCCAGAGACTATTTTACACCAGTCATTCCGAAGTCACGGGGATATTGGTAAGCAGGGGTAATGTCAATGATAAATATGCCAAAGGATCACTAAAGGTCGAAACATCATCCAAGGGATATGTCAACGTAGCTTATTTTACAGTAACCTGCGAGAACGATTATTTTAAGCAATGCTTAATGAGCACCCCAATAGGCTCGCTGGTAAAGGTTTTCACGGAAATGAGACCTAAATCCTGGGTTGATAGAAAGTCGGGGCAGAACAGGTATTTATTCAACAATGTAGTATTTTACTGGAAAGTTGACCCCGGTGAAATGATCGATGAAACGCCGGGCGGTGAAGAAGAAGTAGATACCCCGCCCAGTGATGAAGATAGTGATATAACATTCTAAATCAAACAAGGAGGATTTATGAATTTTAAGTTTAACAAAAAGCTGCGAGAGGTAGCGACCGAAATCTGTAAAAGCATAGTACCCAGAAAGTTTAGCTCCATGCCGGTTCTCACCAATGTTCTTTTTGAAGCCAATGAGTCACTGGGTGAGGTTGCGGTTATTGGAAGTGATGGCAATGTATTTGTCAGATATTGCGTAGAAGCGGAAGTGGGAGAAAGTGGAAAAATCCTTTTCCCCGCAAATATGCTGCTCAATTTCTTTGGCAAGGTTCCTGTATCTGATATTGAATTCAATGCTCAAGACAATGAGTCCATTACGATCTCAATACACAACGCCGAGTATCAGATTTTCAACCGAGATCATTCCCATTTCCCGAATTTTGATGCGCTAACCGGAGCTCCTTTTGTTCCCCTTCTTAACTTCAAAGCCGAGGCTCTGGCTGATCAATTATGCCATGCAGCGTCAACAGACCCAATGCGTCCTCAGCTATGTGGTATAAACCTGCAAATAGGTGAAAACCTTAAGGGGCTGGCTACCAACGGGATTATGATTTCTATGCTGGAAATGGAGATCACTCAAAGTGATTTTGCTGTAAATCCGGTGGATATTACCTGTCCTCCATTATTTTTGAAAGCGATCAGTAATCTCCCGAAAGGGGAAGAGACAACCGGAACTCTTCATGTCTTGGGCAATAAGATTGAATACCGTTGCGGAAATCTCCAGGTAACGTGCAATTTGTTTGAAGGGGAATATCCGAGAAAAACCCTCAGTAAACTGCCTGAATCGAGTGATAAGCTTTTAACCAGCGATGTCAGATTACTGATCAAAGCGATCGAGACGGCAGAGGTTATGGACAAAGCCACTGGCAGGATCGTTTTGAAGCTGGACGAAACCGAATGCTCCGTATCCGCCAGTAGTCTTGACGAAGGCAGAAGCCACATTGAACTTGATCCGGCATTTCATTTCTATGAAGGTAAAAATATCGAACTGGCAGCAAGAGGTAAATTCCTTAAAACTGCTCTCCGCAGGGTAAATACGGATTTTGCCAAGGTTTATGTGAGCAATAGCAAACGCCACAACCCCATAATGATCACAAATCATTACACTGATGATCAAGAGCCCGGTGTGATCACTGTCAGGCATTACGTCATGCCGATGAGGATTTCTTGACAGGGTTACTGCTAAATTAATTATTGGCGTATTAATCTCACATCTATAAGTTGCGGCTTAACGCCAAAACCGAAAGAAAGCGGGCTGGACTTAATCTACCCAGCCCTTTTATTTTAACAAATAAGGAGAAAATATGAATGAAATACCGAGTGTGGTGTTTATCACAAATGTCAAATACAATGTAGAATTAGTTGATTATGTAATGCTTAAGGACGACGTGATGAACGGGATTATCAGATTCCCGGAAGAGAAGATATATATTTCCAAAAAATATGAGTTCATAAAAGACAATCAGAATACCATTATGGATCGCACCAGAAGAGATATGTTCAACACCCTGTACCACGAAATCTGGCATCTTTATTGTCATATTATGGGGGCGAGTGAGGCAGATAAAGAGTTCAATGCGCATATGTTTGCCTATATCATTGATAAATGGAATACCTTGCTGTTGTTTAATCTGTACTCAGATGGAAACAAATTTAGACCCGAATCTGATCGCATAAAGGACTATCGCTTTGGAAATAACCCTAAAATGCTCAAGGAACTCTTTGAGGTGTTAGTGTTAGATGAAACCAAAGAAGAAGCGGTTAAAATGCTTATCAAAGACACCGTTTTAAGAACAGTGGGTGATGAGAAACCTTTTTAGATAAAAAGAGGCTGGCAGGGGATATCAAAAACCTGCCAGCCCTTTATATAAGGAGGATGCTTATCCTCTCTAAACCAAATTCTATGTCAAGTTTATTTATCACCAATTATTTCTTTCATGTCTTTTTCCTTCTCTAATCTCTTGATTTGATCCAGCACATTGTATCGGTGTTTTTCTCTCTTACGCAACCTATCATCCTCTTCCTTCCTGTTTTCAAGCTGTCTTTTCTTTACCCCTTCAAATTTCTTCATAAGCTCTTTGTGCCGTTCTGGGCTGTCGGCTTGTTTTACTTCTGGTAATGGTTTAGTAGATCCGCTTTCGCCCTGCCCTGGTTTATGAGCCTGATCCGCATAATAGGACTGTAGATATTGATCAAAGTTCGACTTCCGGTACAGTGTGGAAGGTCTGATGTACTGGCGCATATCGTCATTGTTATACCATTGAGCATATTTTTTATAATGGACTATCTTGAAGTCACTCACGGTCTTTCCCAGCTTGAGCCAATAAACGATCATTGTAGCATAAGTATCGGTCAAAGTATATCTGGTATCCATTAAGGAATTAAGGTGAGCCAGTACCTCCTGACACTCTTTCTGGAACTTCTTTTTGCCTGCCGTTATGGCTGGTTTTTTGAGATTACGCCTGTAGTTCATTAACCAATTACGAAGCTTACGGTCAACCTCTTCTTTGCCCACCATTGTTTTCAATTCTTCGTAGAGTTCCTTTATTGATGACATATAATTCTCCTTCTATATATCCAGTTTGATCTGTAATTTATCCGCAAAGTAATCAACAACACTTTTTTTGCTTATCCACCAATTAAATACATCTTCGGCATCGTTAAACTCTAAATAATACCTTCCAATATCCATCGTGCGCTGAATTGCTTTGATGATATTCCTTTTTATTATTGGATAGGTATTAAACGCTCTGGCAATGTCTTTCTTGCGAGATTCAGGGCAACCTATACATCCTATTCGCTCCCAACCCCGATCATATAGCTCACAATATGGAAGTTTCTCAGCCTTGATATAATCCCAGACATCCTTGTCTGTCCACTCAAATATGATATGGATAACGTATTTTGCTTTCTGCTTTGCTACCAATTCTTCGAGAATTTCATCTGGCACGTTTTTCCCTTTGTATTTTTTCTTATAGTATTTATTTAGAAAGTATTCTTTTTTAACCCTTCGTGATCGTTTAAGGCTTTCCGCTGATCTTATCCCATCGATCATTAATCTTCCGAAGCCACCGTACTCTTTCAATACCTCACAGCACCATTTCATTTGCCTCAATGGCAATCCCTTTAGCCTGATCAACTGGTAATAATTGGTTGGTTTGCCTTTGTAAATTGGATAATGCCAGATCACTTTTGGATAATGCTTTTTCAGATGACGAAGCGCCTCTGGGGGATCAATTGTTGTTACGTTGTAATGGGCATCAAACTTAACTCCGCTTTTTTCTAACAGATCATAACAAATCATACTGTCCTTTCCCCCTGCGGAGATGGCGAGGTAATACCCCTCTTCTGGCTCGTATTCTCTTAGTATCTCGATAGCCTCTGAGATCATCCCGCACAACTTCTAAGCAAGTCCGCATTTGACGAAGCCCTGTTTTTAGAGAACTTATCCCTGCCATATATGCTGTCCAGGCACTCGTCAGCGACCCCATTCCAGTTATCTCTAAGAATTGCCTTGAACATCTTGGCAAACTTAGCCAGAGCACCTCCGCCCATATTGTACGCCATGTCAACTAAGGCAATTTTGGCGTTATCTGGAATATCTGAAAGGAGCAGGGAGCATTGTCTCTCTAAAATTCCACCTACAATCAGCTTACAGGCATCAAATTTGCTATCAAATAGAAAACTCGCTATACCCATCGAGTCAAAGAGATGAGAGAATATAAACTCCCTTTCCTTCGTGATGAACGGGATAGTTAGATTCGTTCCATATCCAAACGATGGGATGTTTTTCTGATCAAGATATGTTTGCAGAACCAACCCTTCCTGAACTTTAATTCTCCGAGTGCATTTGACTTCCCAATTTGCTCTTTCAGATTCTTTCATTTTTCCTCCATGTTTTCTAATTTCATCAGAAACTCGCATCCCATACAGAACAGCTTATTGCCCCTGATAGTGGGCAACCCGTATCTAAGTCTGAATACGGGTCGTGATATAAAGTAATTTTTGATCACTGGAACAAAGTTAAACCTCTTTGTGAGAGTATTAAACCTTGATATATTCATGCCAACCATGTAAGTATTCTTGACCTTCCACAGCCTTCTTTCCTCCTCTCCAGACAGTGATAACAGCCACAGTGGGAGTAAATGCACGAAGGGGATATACCTGAGAAATGTTTTCAAATTCTGCTGGTGTCCGGCAAACGCCGAGTGTTTCGGTGGAAACGTAATGTAGAGATAACCGCCATTGTTTAACAAACACCTTATATTATGAAACGCCATCCACTTAACATGAATATGCTCAATGGTATCACGCATTATTATCAGGTCATACCCCTTTCCGGCTGACAACGGTATCGCCCTGGTCATTCCTGTAATGTCGCCGATCATTACAAAGTCACCCTCTATCAGCTTTTCGTTTATCTCCAGCCCCTCACATTCAATTCCATGACTGCGAAAATTACCTACTACCCCGCCTTCCCCGCAACCCACAACCAGCACGGTCAAATCATCGAGATTCTTAATGTGTTGCTTTAAGTAGGGATACAGGTATTTGTGTGAAAACATTACCTGCTCGTTATGGCGACTCATGTTCACTTTCTGCCTCCCTGTCGGAAATTTTATCAAAGGCTTCGTCTCTACTATTAGCTTCAACTGGCTCAAAATATTTTTTTAACAAATGGAGAAGCTTGATCAATTAATGACCTTCCATTCCACACTCTTTTAACGATTAACTCGCCATTTACGTGAATATAGCCATCCCATTTCATTTCAACCTCCTATTTATCTTATCTATCGCTTCCCACATATCGCTTAGCTCGTCTAAGATAGCGTCAATATCATCATCACGGTAATTATACGGAGTTGGATATTCTGTTGTTCCCTGTGCTGTAGGGGGAAGCATTTCAAGTTTACCAAATACACATAATGAGTCAGCTATAATCTCGTCAAGTGTATATACAGTATCAATAGTCACCTTCTCTGGATTTAGCTGTCTCTTTTTCCATTCCATAAACCGTTCCCATTCAGGGTCAACTATCGGCATGTTAAATTTCATTCCGTATAGTTGCTTCCATTCCCAAAATTCATCTTTAGGATATATTGGCAAATTCTGTATGTTTGGGTTATGTTTAGGTTGCTCAAATATCTCATTCTCAACCGCTTGCTCCAACACCTCAATCTTCTGCTCCAATGTCTCTATCCGTGCATCTAACGTCTCAATCTGCTTGAACAGTTTATAATACTGGATAATTTCGTCTATTTCGGAATTAGACTCCTGATTAGACGGTTTCTCGTACAGCAACCCATCTATCGTCAAGGATTCATCTTCTATGTTAAAATCTATTTCATATTCTCCAAAGTGACAGACATAATTTGTATAATCTACAGGCAAAAAATCAAAATAATTGCTCACAGCACCTATGCTATAACTAAGCGTGTCGAGTAGGGTGCTATCAACCTCGACCGCCTCATACTTGAAATCGCTATAACCCTCAGTGCCAACTATCGTGTCAATCGCAGTTACCTCATAGCTTCCACTCAGCATCAACGTAGCCAACATCAGGATAATAAATATAGTCTTTTTCATACCACCACCTTCTCTACATTTGTCATGCGGTTGTTATCCCAAATAATAAAAACTCTTTCTGCAAAAGAAACAAAGCATCTTTTAAATTTATCAATATGATAACCGAGAGTTCCATGTAGTAATGCCACTGTCCCCCTCCTGACCACAGTTACACCGTATCCATTAAATTCAAACTTATCCCCAACCTTAACCTCGCTCCCATCAGCGTAAAAGATAGCGTTTGGGTTGGGCGGATTGGGGTCGATGAAGGATAGGTTTATGGAATTAAAATATGAAAGTGCCTCTGTGTCGTTGTCAAAATCTTTCGACTTAACGCTATCACAATTAAACTCATCTATCTGGATATTGTCTTCGTCATTACTAATAATATAAGTAGTCCGACATGGGGTAGTAACGGTATCTTGCCCATATCCGAATATCAACTTGTATTTGTCCGTTAAATGCAATATCCTTAACAACTTCTCATAATCCTTCGACACTTCCTCCCCTGAGAGCGGGGTGCAACCGAACCCCGCAGACTTTTTGCTAATTTTAACGTAATTTATTTTTGGTTGCTTTTTCATTACATTACCACGTTATCGGCATCTATCCAGCCGATAATCTCAGTGTCAAATAAATTATAAGCTATCCCGTCTGAATTGTTCTCAGCCATATAATATATCATTGGATGACCACCATCCTCTTCTCTTGGTGGTTCTGCAAATAGCTCGCAGTTATATATTACAAATCCATCATCACACGTTTTAGCCTTGAGGACAATCTTTTGTCCGTGTTCTGGTACTTTTTCAGTTTCCCTTATCCACTGCGTTTCGAGCAGAAGGTGATAGGCTTTGTTATAATTGCAACCAACAAAACGATTTCCATACACATAATGCACCGACCCATTGCAATTAATCTCAAGCATAAAGTCACTTTCTTTTGCTTCGATTATCTCGGCTACTTTAATTTTACTATCAAATCGTATTATTTTGAGAATTGGGTCTTTATGCCCTGAGACTTCCTCAAACATTTCCCTAACCGCTTCATCTGATACCCTACTCAAATCAATCTTCTTCAAATACATATTACCTCCTATGAAACCACGTTTTCTGCTGGTAGCCAACCCACAAACTCATTAGTAGAAACTGATATTTCCTCTCCTAAGCAAAATATAGTCTCATATTGCTGACCTTCATTTTGTTCTAAAATAGCCCTTGTTATGAAATTGTCATAGGCTTTTACAATTATTTCCTGTTCAAGCTCTGGTAATTCTTTATCGAAACTAATCCACTGAGTTTCGGCAAGTAAATGATATGCCTCTGCCTGATTTTTTACGTGTATAGGCTCTAACCTGTTATAATCGTAAGCAGAGATGTCACCATTGTTAGTTATTTTCACACTTTTCCTATTGTGCGGAAATTTAATGAAACTATAGTGATCATAATTATCTAAAACAGCTTCATGCTTTCCTTTATCAATACCTAATACAATTTCCGCAATTTCAATTTTTATCCCATCCTTAACCCTGCTTAAATTAATCTCTTTTAGATACATCAATCCCCCTTCTCTTTATCCAGACTATCAATCATATCAACCCAGAGTTCCCATTTAGGCGTTCGTGAGACGGTTCGATCGGTGATGTGATACATAACACAGTTCGTCATTATTAACGCCATAATCTCGACCTTATCCTCAACTGTTAGTGTGTCAATATACCCCTCTGCGCAGTTATCAAATTGTACCTTTGTCAGTTTTACGTTTTGAGTGTCAATTTTCTCTGATAATATATTAATATTCTGATTAAGGTAATTAAATCTTTTCTCCGCTACATC
>Ga0222701_1000666_pt1 | contig 11673 bp, 8 predicted proteins | sample AntAcemetage1502_FD_179825 | JGI IMG/M metagenome (GOLD analysis project Ga0222701, IMG submission 179825) | Saline water microbial communities from Ace Lake, Antarctica - #1502 | ecosystem: Environmental > Aquatic > Non-marine Saline and Alkaline > Saline | place: Antarctica: Ace Lake... | reverse complement strand
CTAAAGAGACAGCTGACCATTCTCTTCCTTATTGCATAGCAGTTGCGGTAGCTAAAGGTAATGTCCTTCCTTCTGATTTTGAAGATGATACCCTTCGAGATCCCTTTGTCTGGTCATTGCTCGATAAAATTAAAGTAGTAGCCAACCCCGAAATTGATGCCCTCTTTCCCAAAATAAAACGAGCTATTGTCACCATAAAAACTCCTCAAGGGGAATGGGAATATAAAAAGCAAGAAGATTTTGCCAAGGGTCAACCCGAACGACCTTTAAGTGAAGAAGAACTTATCTCTAAATTTAAAGCTAATACTGAGAAAAAAATCTCTTCTTCTAAAATGGAGGATATTATAAAAGCCACACAAGAATTAGAGAATATCGATGAAATCGGAAAATATATGACACTTTTAGCAAGCGATAAATAGAAAAAATAAAACAAGATATGAAAGGGGGTCTTTAAATATAGTTATATAATTTAAAAAAATACAATATTAACTTACATGTAAAAATGTAAGGTAGAGGCGCGGATAATAATAAGTAAGGGTGAATAGTTTACAACCTCACCCGGAAAGGTATTTCCGCCGAAGCGAAAAGGTCATATAAAATCTTTTCTGCTGGGCTTATAGTTAATAACTGTAAGACTGTCATCGAATCTGTTTCAGGATTTAGATGGAGCGCTACCCTAAGATAGAGCGTTTCATTTAAAAGGGAGATAAATATAACCAATTAATAAATACTCTATCTTTTTATAGTGGAAACTATTTAAAAATAATAAAAATAGTTTTAAGAGTTAGAAAATTTAAGGAGGGAAGAATAGATATGAAAGTATTGGTTTTTGGAAGTGGGAAACAAGGTTCGGTAATAGCTTACGATTTAGTTAATAACGATAAAGTAGAAAAGGTAGGGATAGTAGATAATCAAGAAATAATTTTAAATAAAACAAAAGAAATGATAGGCAGCAATAAAGTAAAAACCTATATTCTTAATCTTAATGATAAAGAAGAAACTAAAAAATTAATGGATAAGTATGATATTGGTGTAGTTGCTCTACCAGTTAGAAGATTAAGCTATAAGGTGTTAGAAGCAGCGATTGAAGCTCGTTTTAATCTTGTTGATATATTAGAAGAATATCATAAAAGACCAGATGCTTATGAAATTGAAGGCTTAGAAATTCCTGATGGGATGACTTTAAATGAATACGGAGAATCACTTCACCAAAAAGCAATGAAAAATGGAGTAACTTTCATTGATGGAATGGGTTTTGCTCCCGGATTAACTAATATTACTTTAGGCGAAGCGGTTAGAAAGATGGATAATACAGATTCAGCTATAGCCCGTTGTGGAGGGATCCCCGCTAAAGAGTTTGCTAATAAGCATCCCTTAAAATATATGATTACCTGGGCTTTTGAGCACGTATTAAGAGAATATATGGTTAAGGTAGATGTGTTAAAAAATGGTAAAGTTACAGAAGTAGAGGCAGCAAGTGATTTAGAGGAATTTAGATTTAACCAATTAGGGAAAGATGAAGAATTAGAATGCGCTATTACCCCCGGCATGCCCAGTTTTCTTTATACTCGTCCACAACTTAAAGAATGCGCTGAAAAGACTATCCGCTGGCCTGGTCATTGGGAAGGAGTAAAAGTATTAAAGGAATGTGGAATATTAGATTCTACACCGATAGAATTTAGAGGGATGAAAATATCTCCTCGTGAATTTCTATCTTTTGTTATGACTCCTAAATTAAAACCCTTAGATGGGGAAACAGATATAAGTGTTATGTGGAATAGTGCAATTGGAATAAAAAATGGAAAAAGGACCCGTATCGATTATTATATGTGGGAAGGAGCAGATACTAAAGGGGGTTTTTCATCGATGAATAGAGTTACTGCTTTTTCTGCAGCTATAGCTACAGTTTTACTTGGGGAAGGTAAAATAAAAGAGAAGGGAATAGTTGCCCCAGAGGATGCTATAAAAGGAGAAATTTATCAAAACTTTTTGGAAGAATTGAAGAGGAGAAAGATAAATATACTTGAGGTTTCCCAAAAAGCCTAATAACCTAAAGACAAAATATCTAACTACTTTGTAAGAATAACTAAATTTAATTAAAAACAATTTTCTTTTATCGAGTAAATTAAATAAATATGAAAGGAGTAAATTAAAATGAGAAACTATAAAGAGATACCCCTTTGGGCTAATATATCTCAGGAAAAATGGAATGATTGGAAATGGCAGCTTGACAATAGAATAATGTCTGTGGATGATCTATCCAAGATAGTAAACCTGACATCTAAGGAAATAAAAGAAATGAAAGAATGGGAAAAATTTCTTAGGATGGCTATAACGCCTTATTATGCAACCTTGATAGACCCTGATAATGGAGAAGGCCCTTGTTGGAAAAGAGCAATTCCCACAGCGAACGAAACAGTAGTTAACGAAGAGGACATGGAAGATCCTCTTCATGAGGATATTGATTCTCCCGTACCTGGCCTCACTCACAGATATCCGGATAGAGTACTTTTTATCGTAACGGATCAATGTGGTTTGTATTGTCGTCACTGTACACGCCGGAGACATGCAGGAGAGACCGATAAATCTATGTCTGAAAAACAGATAGATATGGGTGTGGAATATATAAAGAAGACTCCACAGATTAGAGATGTTCTTTTGTCGGGAGGAGATCCTCTTACTTTATCTACCAAAAGGTTAGAGAATATTATTAAAAGAGTGTATGAGATACCTCATGTAGAGATTATTCGTATAGGTAGTACTGTTCCGGTAACTTTACCCCAGAGGATAACACCAGAGTTAGTAGAAATGCTAAAAAAATATCAGCCTTTGTATATTAATACTCACTTTAACCATCCTAAAGAGATTACTTCGGTATCAAGCGAGGCTTGTAAGAAGTTAGCAGATGCAGGCTTTCCTTTAGGCAATCAGAGTGTTCTTTTGAGAGGTGTTAACGATTGTCCTTTAATTATGAAAAAATTAGTCCAAGAACTCGTTAAAATTAGAGTTAGACCATATTATCTCTATCAATGTGATTTATCTCAGGGTATAGGGCATTTTAGAACATCAGTAAGTAAAGGTATCGAGATAATTGAATACCTTAGAGGCCATACATCTGGATTGTGTATACCACAATTTATAATTGATGCCCCCGGTGGTGGAGGCAAAGTTCCAATTAACCCTCAGTATCTTATATCTATGAATGATAGAAAGGTTATCATTCGTAATTATGAAGGGGTTATCGCAACATACACTCAACCTGAAGGTTATTGCAGTGTATGCCCTGAGAATTGTGATTATTGTAAAAAATATCCTTATTTAGATGATAAGGTTGGATTAACTAAACTTTTCAATAAAGATAGAATAGACCTGACCTTAGAACCAGAAAACTTGGAAAGACACCAAAGAAACTTGAAATAAAAGATAGGATAAAATATTTTGTGGAGTGATTATGATTATTAATTATGTGATAAAAAAAAATTAAAGTAATTGAATTATAAGTATTAGTAAGCAATAGAAAGGACTTTGAAAAGGAGAAAGTTAGAGGATAAAGATGTAAATGGAGGTGGCTAAAATAGATAATATTATTTATGAAAAATATATTAATCGTAAACGGGTGGAAGAATTATTAACCGATTTAGTTAAGATATATAGTCCTTTTTTTCACGAAGATGAAATTATGGAGTATGTTTATAGTTGGTTTCAGAAAAGAAATCTTCCAGTTAAATATCATGAATTTTATGAAAACAAAATTACTAATTTTAAAGGGAAAAATGTTATAGGAAAGCTTAAAGGCCAGGATGAAGGACCTACTGTATTATTGAATGGGCACTTAGATACAGTACAAATTTGTAAGGGTTGGACAAAAGGTCCTCTTAGTGCTGAAATTGAAGGGGACAAGATGTACGGTCTGGGGACCCTTGATATGAAAGGTGGGGTAACCGCTATTATGTTAGCAGTAGAGGCCTTTGCTAATACTGTTGATCGGTTTAATGGAGAAATATTATATACGTTAGTAAGTGATGAGGAAGGGCCATATGGATTAGGTACTGATGCTCTAATTTTAGATGGCGTAATTAATGATGCCGATGTTGCCGTTGTCACAGAACCGTCTGCAGGTTTTGCTTGTATGGATTTTCCTTGTATTTGTTTAGGAGCGCGTGGGGGGTGGAAATATACCGTTACTCTAAGAGGAAAAAGTGTTCATGGAGCTAATCCGGAGAAAGGCATTAATGCTATTAGTGAGGCTTCCAAAGTCTTACTTGAATTAGAAAAATCTAATCTAAAACCACATGAAAAATTAGGTAAAGGGTCTATCTGCGTGATGGAAATTAAAGGCGGGGGCGCCCCACTTTCTGTGCCCGATGAGGCTTCATTTTCAGTTTTTAGACATGTAACCATTGGTGAAGATAGGAATTATCTTCGGAAAGAAGTCGAAGAAGCAATTAAAAGAGCTAACATAAAAGGCAGTGCTTCTGTTAAATTTAGAGATGCTCCTCATCCGGAATGTGCTGGGTTTCAACCCTATATAGTCTCAGAAAGTAATCCATACACCCGAGCTATAAAAGAAAGTATATTATCAGCAACTGGCAATAAAGCCAAAATAGCTTATTTTTCAAGTGTAGGAGATTTTAACTATTTAGGTTCAAGAGCTAAGTTACCAACATATATCTTTGGACCTCAGGGTAAAAATTATCATAGTCCTGATGAATATGTAGAATTAAACACAATAGTGAAAACAGCAGAGGTTATTTATGATTTTCTTAAGAGGGTTTTGGTATAAATAGCTCTTTGATAAAAAAAGGGGATGATTAATGAGTAGAAAATTAATGAAACGTATTTAGAATTTGTGATCGTAATGTTAAAAAATGTTAAACAGGAATATTAAATAATTAGGAGGTTAAAAATGGAAAAGTTAGGTTTTCTTGATATTTTTATGATGGTGATTTATTTTATAGCTTTAATGAGTATTGGTGCATATGTTCTGAGATCTAAAAAAGAGAAAGGAGAAACTGAATCGTTTCTGGCGGCAGATCGGAATATGGGATTATTTCAAACCACTGCTTCAGCATCAGCAACCGACCTTGGTGGCGGATTTAGTATTGCTATGGGTGGTTTAGGTTTTTCAATGGGAATAGCTGGTTCCTGGCTGATGGCTGTTTCTGCAATAAGTGCAATTGGTGCCTCTTTTTTCCTGGTGCCTAAGCTTAAAAGATGGGCTGATAAATGTAAAGGCTATACTACTGGGGATCTTTTTGCCCGCAGATTTGATAAAAAAACCGGTTTTATGGCGGCAATTTTAATAGGACTTGCCTGGTTTTGCTTCGTGGGAGGACAAATTATTGCGGGAGGTAAGCTAATTGCCGGAACTATGGGTATAGGCCTATCTCTTTCAATAATTATTGCTGGGGCAATAGTTCTTTTTTATACGAGTGCAGGTGGACTTAAAGCCGTTATATACACTGATGTCTTTAACATGATTGTTTTATTTATAGGTATTATTTTGTTACTCGTGCCTATAGCTTGGATTAAAGGTGGTGGCTGGCAGGGATTGGCTGAACAGTTTAGTGCTTCTGCTGAAACTTCTAAATTATTAGATTGGGGAAATGTTAGTTGGAAAACTGGCATAGGTTGGTTTTTATCGATCTTTCCGGTCTGGTTTATTTCTATAGCAACTTTTCAACGTGTTATTGCTGCTAAAGATGAACCTACAGCAAAGAAGGGTATTTTTCTAACCGGTTTTCCTATCGAATGGCCCATATTTGCTATTGGTACTGTCCTTGTAGGAGTGTTTGCAAGGAAACTTATGCCAGGGCTTACTGATGCAGAGCTTGCAGTTCCTCGTATGATTGTTACAATGTTGCCAATAGGTATAGCCGGAATAGTTGTTGCAGGTTATACTGCAGCTGTTATTTCTACCGCTGATTCTTGCCTTATAGGTCCAGTTGCTATTTTTGTAAATGATATTTATAAGAAATTAATAAAACCCAAGGCAACCGATTTGGAATTAATTAAGGTTGGACGTATTGCTACTATTGTTTTAGGGTCTTTGGCAATATTTTTAGCTTATAGAGTGCCTTCGGTTCTTAGTATAGTGCTTTATGCCTATACTTTTGGTGCTGCTGGCCTTTTCTTCCCCATGTTAGGACTTTTATTCTGGAAACGGACAACCTCTGCAGGTGCTTTCTGGAGTATTATAGTTGGAGGATCATCGGCAGTTATCTGGACTCTTTTGGGAAATCCTTACGGATTTGCGGCATCATACTTGGGATGGATTACCTCTTTCATAGCTTTGGTATTGGTCTCACTTAATACCCAACATAGTTCTGAAGAAGACATAGAAACTTTCTTCCCGGAATCTAAAGAAATATCTTAAAATGTAGAAATTATACCAAATAAGTAAATTTGTTAACAAAAGTTAAATTTTGCAATTTTTAAGTGGGTAATATTGTTATGGATAGTATGCCAAGGGAAGATGAATAATTACTTACCCTTGGCATACTATTTTATAGTTTAATATTTAGTAGATATGAACTATAAGATTTTTGAAAAAAGCGATTTAATTATTATGAATGGAGGTTTACAAAATGGTTATCGGAGAAATAGCAATTTTAAATGGAAATATAATAACAATGGATAGTAAGATTCCTGAATGCAGAGCTGTCTTTGTAAAAGATGGGAAAATAGAGTGCATTGGGTCAGACGAAGATATTAAGAAAAAAATAAGGGGAAAAACGAAAGTTTTAAATATAAAAGATAAAACAGTTTTACCAGGTTTTAAAGAGTGTCATATGCACTTTTCAGAATTTATAAAATCTCTAAGTAAAGTCGATTTGAGAGATTGTGCCTCAATTGAAGAATTGAAAGAAAAATTGAAGGAAGATAGTGAAAAAGAAATTATTATTGGAATGTCATTTAATAATGAAAATTTTGTAGAAAAAAGAATACCGAATAGAAAAGATTTAGATGAAGTATCAGATGATATTCCTATTATAATTCACAGAGTAGATCTTCATTTGTGTGTGGTGAATTCTAAAGCATTAGAGCTTTTAAGAATTGACAAAATGAATAGGCCTTTTGAGGGAGGAGTAATAGAAAAGTTCTCTAATGGTGAACCAAATGGTATTCTTAAAGAAAATGCAGTTAATATGGCAAGTAAACTTGAGCAAAAATTTAAATCAAAAGGATTTGAAAATGATCTTATAAAAGCAAGTAAGATTGCTTTTAAATATGGATTAACCAGCGTTAGCGATCTTTTAGTGGATTGGGATATGTTACAAATATATAGAGAATTAGAAAAAGAGGGAAAGATAAAAATTCGTATTAATACTTATATGAATGATGAATGCCTGAATGATGAAAAAAGACTTATAGAAGAATTATCAAGAGGAAAATATATAAAATTAAAAGGAATAAAGTTTATTTTGGATGGAAGTTTAGGGTCAAAGACAGCTGCTTTGCTAGAGGGTTATTCAGATAATCCTAAAAATCTCGGGATTATGAGAATGCCTTATGATGAATTAGAGAATAAAGTTATAAAGGCTGATCAACTTAGGTTGCAAATTTCTTTGCATGCTATTGGTGATAAAAGTGCTAATTATGCTTTAGAAGCACTTTCAAAGGCTAAGAGAATAAAAAAATTAAGACATAGGATTGAACATCTACAAGTTTTGAATAAAAATTTGATCAGCAAAATGAAGCATATAGGTGTTATTGCTGTGGTGCAACCTATATTTATAAATACAGATTATTCTTGGGTAGAAGATAGGTTAGGACAAAAAAGACTTCGATATGCTTATATTTTAAAAACTTTATTAAATGAAGGAATAAAAGTTGCTGGATCGTCAGATTGTCCAGTAGAATCTATGAATCCTTTCTGGGGAATCTACTGTGCAGTCTCTCAGAGGGATTTGGAAGGAAATACCTTTCCAGAATGGGTCAAAAAGGAACGTGTTACAATGAAACAAGCATTGACTCTCTTTACAACAGAAGCTGCTTATGCGACACATGAGAATAGTGGTAAATTAGTTCCGGGAGCTTTAGCTGACTTAATTGTTCTTCCAGAGGATCCGTTTAAGGTTACTCTAGATAAATTAAAGAATATGGAGTCCCTTTTAACCATTGTCAATGGAAGGGTAGTTTATGTAAAAAAAGATATATTTTATAAGTAAAATAAATAATAAATAATTATAAAAACTAATTTCAAATATCAAGAGAGAAAAATTGAGAAATTGGTTAGTATTTGGCAAAAATAATAAGGCATATTATTTTGAGGAGGAATTAAAAATGAAGATTAAATTTTTGAAGTATCAAGCTTGCGGAAATAATTTTGTAATAATTGATAAAGAATTTAGTAAAAAAATACTTTTTGAAAAGAGAGGAAAATTAGCAAAATTTCTTTGTGATAGGCATTTTGGTATTGGAGCTGACGATATATTATATTTAGATTCTTCCTCTAATGCAGATATTAGACTGAAAATATTCGAAGCTCAAGGACCAGAGGCTGATATGTGTGGAAATGGAATAAGGTGTGTGGCGGCATATTTATGCGAAAAGTTAAATAAAAATGATCTTATTATAAAAACAAATGATGGTACAAAACATATTAAAAAGATCGGAGCTAAATATCAAGTGAATATGGGAAGACTTAGAGTAAAAATGAAAGATATGAAAAAGTACTTTATTTCTAAGTTCCCAGATGATGAACGACTATTGAATAAAACTATTGATTTTCCAGAAATAGGAGAAATAAAAGTTTCTATAGTCAACTCCAGCGAGCCCCACTGTGTTATTTTTGTAAAAGATGTAGATAAAGAGGATATAAATAAGTATGGTAAAAATATTAGCGAAAATAAACAACTTTTTCCATATGGTATTAATGTTAATTTAGTGGAAGTGATTGGAAGCGATTTACTAAAGATTAGAACATATGAACGTGGTGTTTTTTATGAAACTTTAGCTTGCGGTACCGGGGCTACTGCAAGTGCTGCGGTTGCTTCTATTTTAGGAAAAATAAAAGGAAATCAAATTGAAGTAGATTTTAAAGGTGGTAAAATAGAAATAGAAATTACTGAGGACGCTTTATATATGACTGGGCCCGCTTTAAAAGTATTTGAGGGAGTTATAAATATCAAAATATAATTTTATTTTTTGCAAGAATAGAATTATAGGTATGTTTATCTCCCAAAAAACTAAAGGATTATTTATTTTTAGTAGAATTTAAAAAATATTAAAAAGGAGGAAATAGAATTAATGTTTGAAGGAAAAAGTCAAAAATTATTAGCATCTTTTGATTATAAACCGAAGGAGATAGAAAAAGGTTATACTGATAAGCGTCTATATATTAATCTTTCAGAAAATAAAATTGAAAGTAAATCCGTCGATCCTCAAGTGAAGGAAAAATTTACCGGAGGAAGAGGTTATGGCATATGGTATTTATGGGATGCTGTTTCCTCAAAGACTAAATGGAATGACCCGGAGAATGAAATACTTGTTTGTGCTGGTCCTTTGAATGGAATTACTCAATATTCCGGTTGCGGTAAGGCTCATATAGTGAGTCTATCTCCTGAAACCGGTTCGGTTAATGATAATAATGTAGGAGGGTATTTTGCTCCTTTTTTAAAATTTTCAGGTTGGGATCTTTTGGAAATTCAAGGCAAAGCCAAAAAGGATGTAATAATATTTATTGATGGCAATAAGGGGAAAATTACTATTAAAGAATCTCCTTATACAGAAATCAATACTTATCATTTAACAGAATCATTATCGGAAGAATATGCAAATGATGATAAAGATAAAAAGAATATAAGTATAATCTCAGCAGGCATAGGGGCACAAAATACTAATTTTGGAATACTTAATATAAGCTGGTATGATAATCATCGTAAAAAGGTAAGAATTAAACAGGCTGGGCGAGGAGGAACAGGTACTGTCTTTCGGGATAAGAAGATAGTTGCTGTAGTAATTAAGTACCAGGGTATTAGTGCTAATTCTAATAATGTTGCTAATCTTGAACTTGTTAGTAAAGCGGGACATAGATTAACTAAGGAAATTTTAAGCTTAGATCACCTACAAAATGGGATGCGAGAAACAGGGACGGTTAATTTGTTAGACCATATGCAGAATTATAATTGTTTGCCCGTTCATAATTATAAGTTTGGTTCACATCCTGCCGCCCTTAAAATTAAAAATAAGGTATGGCACCAACGTGTAACTCAGAATCAGGCTGGTGACTCTTGCTGGATGGGTTGCGCTATGCGCTGTGCCCATGCAGTAGATGATTTTGAACTGTCTACAGGACCTTTAAAAGGAGAAAAGGTCTTAGTCGATGGACCAGAATACGAAACCACAGCTGGGTTTGGCGGAAATTGTGGTTGCTTTGACCCTGATTTAGTTTTAGAGGCTAATTTTTACTGTGATAATTATGGGATGGATACTATTGGAGTAAGTACTACTATTGCCTTTCTTATGGAATGTTACGAAAATAATATTATCAATAAAGAAATTACCGGTGGCTTAGAGCTTAATTTTGGAAATATCAGGGCAGTTTTGGAATTAATTCACCAGATGGCAGAAGGTAAAGGATTTGGAAAAATTGCCGGCTTAGGGGTTAGACAGGCGAAGAAAGTATTAATAGAAAAATATGGTGCAGACGCTAAATTTTTACAGGATATTGGTATGGAGTGTAAAGGAATGGAATTTTCCGAATATGTTACTAAAGAATCTTTGGCTCAACAGGGTGGATACGGAATGGCCAACAAAGGACCTCAGCATGATGAAAATTGGCTTATTTTTATGGATCAAGTGAATAATCAAATCCCTACTTTTAAGGATAAGGCAGGAGCTATAAATTATTTCTCTCTATTTCGTACCTGGTTTTCACTGGTGGGCCTTTGCAAATTGCCCTGGAATGATATTGAGCCGGAAGACAACAAACAGAAATATCATGGAATGGAGGCCGCAAAAGTTCCCGAGCATGTGGAAAATTACTGTTGGCTTTTTGAAGGGGTTACCGACAAACATATTACTCCAGAAGAATTAATTTTACAATCCGAAAGAGTTCATAATTTACAAAGAATATTTAATTTAAAAATGGGTTTTGGTACCCGTAAACATGACATAGTTCCATATCGGGCCGTAGGACCGGTAACAGTCGAAGAATACGAATCGCGCAAAGAACTTTACGACCAACAATTAAAAGAGATAATTAAATTTGATGCCAAAGGTAAAACAACCGAAGAAAAGATGAAAGTTCTTCGAGTTTATAGAGAAGAACAATATCAGAAACTTTGCGACGCTGTTTATAACCGCCGGGGATGGGATTCTAACGGTGTGCCTACTTTAGAAAATATTAAAAAATTAAAAATAGATTTTCCCGAAGTCTTAGAAGTGGTGAAGAAATATCAGTCATGATTAAAGTGAATGGAAGAGACAGAGAATGGGAAGAAAATTTAACCGTAGAGTTTTTATTAAAAAAGTGTAAATATACTTTTCCTTTAATAATGGTGAAGGTTAATGGTAAATATGTCCCCAAGGAAAAATACAAAGATACTTTGATTATGAACAATGATGATGTTCAGGTAATCCACTCAATTGCAGGTGGATAAAGATATTTTAATAAGGATAAATATTAGTTAAAATAAATTTATTAAGACAGGGGGTTTTAACCTCCTG
>Ga0222701_1000663_pt1 | contig 11715 bp, 12 predicted proteins | sample AntAcemetage1502_FD_179825 | JGI IMG/M metagenome (GOLD analysis project Ga0222701, IMG submission 179825) | Saline water microbial communities from Ace Lake, Antarctica - #1502 | ecosystem: Environmental > Aquatic > Non-marine Saline and Alkaline > Saline | place: Antarctica: Ace Lake... | reverse complement strand
ATTCTGTCTTGATGGCGGTAGGAGAGCTTGGGCCTTTGAACAAGTTAAGAGAGTTGGCCATGGGTACGCCGAAGAGGGGTCGCCTGATAATCATAGGGTATGGAGATGTTGGGCGTCGTATATTCAACGTTCTCTCTGAAAAGGGGATCAAGCCGGTGGTGGTGGATCTGCGTGAAATTTGTGATGTGTGTGATCAGCAGGTGGTAGGTGATGGGACTTCTGAGGAGGTATTGGAGAAAGCAGGGGTAAGGGACGCTGCGGGGATATTGATCATGTTGAACGACGACACCAACGTTGTCTTTTCGACGCTTCTTGCAAGGAGTCTTAATCGTAGTGCTTTCATTTTGGCTCGGGCCAATCACGTTCGATCTTCTGAGAAACTTTACAGAGCAGGTGCTGATTATGTAGCCACGGTTCCGATCGTTGCAAGTCACATTTTAGTCAGGATCGCTGAGGACAGAGACGAGCAACTGGCGATGATTTACGAAGATTTGGAGCTTATACAGTTTCGGGTGGGGCAAAGGTCGGATGCTCTTTCTGGCAAGGCGTTGGGTGGTTTGTACCTTTCTGAGAGGGTTGGCTGCACGGTGGTGGCCATCGAGAGAGATGGTGTGGGTCTTTTGGATGTGAATCCAGGTACGGTTGTGAGGGCAGGGGATCTTTTGGCAGTGGTTGGAAGTTCAGAGAGCATAGACTTATTTCAGCGGGCTTATGGAGGGCGTTTGTCCTATTGGAGGAGGATATTTGAGGCTTAGGAGTTTAGAGGGTCGGGTAAGTCGTTCGAGTTGTTGGGATGAAAGGATCTTTGGCGTAGATGCGTTGTGGTTTAGAGTCGTTATTATGATGTAGGGCGGGGGGAAATATATGGGATCAGGCGATTGTGGTCAGGGTTATGAGGATGTGCGGAAGGTTTGGCCGGAGAAGTTTTTGTCTGAAAGGGGGATATTCGGCCACATTCATCCGGGTGATCGGATATTTATCGGGACGGGATGTGGTGAGCCTCAATATTTGCTGAGAGCTTTGGTGGATCACGTGAGGAAGAACCCCAAGGCGTTCTTTGAGACCGAATTGATTCACGTCTGGACGCTTGGGATTGCGCCTTACACTGACGAGACTTTGCAGAAGAATTTCAGGCTCGATTCGTTCTTTGTGGGCGAGAGCACCAGGAATGCTGTAAACCGAGGTGCAGCAGACTACACGCCCGTATTTCTTTCGCAGGTTCCGGATCTCTTTTACAAAGAGATCACGCCGATAGATGTGGCTTTGGTCCAGACTTCACCTCTAGATGAGCACGGTTACATGAGCCTTGGGATAAGCGTGGATATTGCCAAGGCTGCGATCGAGAAGGCGTCTGTAGTGGTTGCGCAGGTTAACTCGTTCATGCCGAGGATTCACGGTGACGGGTTCATAAACATCGAGGATGTGGACTTCGTGTTGCCATATGACGAGCCGCTTCTCGAGTACGATCCTGAGTCGATAAGCGATACGGCTCAGAGGATCGCGGATTATGTGGCAAGGATTGTCGAGGACGGGTCGACCATTCAGGTTGGTTATGGTTATGCGCCGAATGCGCTTTTGTCTCACCTGCGCGGGAAAAAGCATTTGGGAGTTCATACCGAGCTTCTGACCGATGGGATTGTGGAGTTGATGAAGGCTGGGGTTGTGGACAATTCCAGAAAGACGATTGATCGAGGAAAGACTGTTGCGGCTTTCTGCATGGGAAAGAGAGATACTTACAGTTACCTTCATGACAATCCGTCGGTTGAGTTCAAGACGATCGATTACACGAACAATCCTTTGATCATGTCAAAGATCAAGGGGATGGTGGCGATCAACAGCGCGATGGAAGTGGATCTTACAGGTCAAGCTACGGCCGAGTCGCTTGGTGCCACCTTTTACAGTGGGATTGGAGGTCAGGCCGATTTCATGCGGGGGGCGGTTTTGGCACCTCAAGGGAAGGCCATATTGGCCTTGCCCTCGACTGCTTTGAGCGGCAAGGTTTCGAGGATAGTTCCAACGCTTCTTCCTGGGGCAGGGGTGACGTTGACGAGGGGCGACGTTCATTATGTGGTGACAGAATATGGGATTGCTTATCTTCACGGAAAGAACGTAAGAGAGCGAGCGATGGACTTAATTTCGATCGCTCATCCTGATTTTCGGCCGTGGCTCGTCGATGAAGCGAAGAGGTTAGGGGTGATTTACAAGGATCAGGCGTTCATTCCTGGGAAGGGTGGCGAGTATCCGGATCTGTTGGAGGTTCACAGGACGACTAGGATGGGGCAGGATATATTTTTGAGGCCTGTTAAGATAACTGACGAGTCTTTGATCAAGGAGTTTTTCTATTCGCTTTCGGACGAGAGCATGTATTCTAGGTTCATCTCGGCAAGGAGGAACGTTCCTCACAAGATGAGGCAGAATTTTGTGGTGATCGATTACACTCGGGACATGGTGATCTTAGCAGTGGTCGAGGATCCGGAGAGTGAGCGAGATGAAATAGTTGGGGTTGGGCAGTACAGCCCCAATAGGGATATGCACATGGCCGAGGTGGCTTTGGTCGTGAGGGATGTATATCAAGAGAAGGGAATAGGAGGGGAGCTTCTCTCGTATCTCACATATTTAGCGAAGAGGCAGGGTCTTCTTGGGTTCACAGCCGAGGTTCTGTTTGATAATCGTTCGATGTTACGGCTTTTCGAGCGGATGGGTTTCGACATCGAGAAGACGAGGGACGAAGGGGTGTACGAGCTGAAGATGAAGTTTGGCGTGGAAGGGAAAAGGAGCTGAAGGAACTCCCTTTCTTTTTGTGGGTTTGAGCCAGATATTTGTCATACTTTTTTGATATTTCCAGTGCCGGTTATAGATTTGCTTACGTCAGCATCGCCTTTGTAGTAAACTATACCGCTTCCTGTCATTTTGATGTTGAGCTTCCCAAATGCGTATACTTGGGCGATCCCGGAGCCCAGGACATTTAAGTTAGTTGTTTTCGTCATAAGTTCGAACGCGTTTATATTTCCAGATCCACTAAGTGCAGAATTGTGGACATTAGCAGTCCCTTTTAGGTTTAAACACCCTGAGCTAGATATAGATGTGTCGAGTTCGCGAACATTCAGATTCAAATTCGATGATCCTGAACCGGTTATGTCCACTTCGAGTGTGTCAGATCTTATAAGTGATTGGCCAATTATGTTTCCTGATATTATGTTTAATTTCTTTATGTCTCCTGTTGATACGTAGACGTTGACCGGCTTTGTGGGACTAGTGAATCCTTCAGTTTTAATAATTAACTGGTCATCTACCACATTTGTGGTCAACATTTTGAGGATATTTCCTTCACCTTCAACTATCAATCGTTGTTGTGTGTCTTGTGTTAAGTAAAGGTTACCAGGTAGTATAAGTTTTATACTGTTGAACGTATCTACAGTTCTGCTTTCTGAAACGACGTCTTCCGAACCAGTGTTGCTGTTGGGCATATATTGGTTGTTCATTGAGAAGCTACTGCCTCCGTAGCCTGTTCCACCTTCGATTCTTATAGTTGTGCTCTCTGGTAGGCTGTACATAGTAACCGTAGTTTCGTCTTTGCTGTGAGTGTTGTCTTCTAATGCTTTTTGTGCATCAAGTTTCCTGAGATATGCGTATCCATACGATGAGTCTATAGTGATTACACTATCATAACATTCAATTGATTTTTGGTATAATTTGAGGTTGAAGAAGGCATCACCCATAATTGCCCAAGCATATGCATTCTCGTAGTTTAGGTCCAAAGCATTGTTGCAACAATCGATAGCTTCTTCCCATCGACTTATTTTGTTTAAGATCTCGCCCTTCAACCCCCACGAATCGTCTGGACCGATGGTATAAACGATGTCGTATTCGCTGAAGAATCCTGCACTTTCCCAGCAGTTTGTTGATTCGTTAATAGCTTTTAGTGCTAATATATATTGTCCATGTTCGTAATAATATTTGGCATCGTTGTATGAATTAACTGCTTCGTCACAATTATGACCTTTAATGATCGTTTCTCCAAAAAGTTGGGCACCTTCAACAAGTGCTTCTGCTTCACCACCAAATAGAAAACTGATCATTTCACTAGGATCTTGTGCGAGGCACACATTAATTGGCCATATGCATAAGATTATAGTGAGATACGCTAATGCAACCGATTTTTTGGCCATGAATATTGCTAGCCATGATTTTGTATAAATAATTTTCTGCATAGTGCTATGTATGTTATTTATCACCCTAAAATATGACATAATAACTCTACTTTCTAAGTTTTCCCTCGGTCACGCCCAGCTTATAAACTACCCTTGCGTCTCGCATAATACGAGAACTATATGGAATTAAATACGTCGCACATATTCCGATAAAAATAGCATTAATTCGGCTTACAATCTAGTAGATGTATGCAAAAACCAAAACTTGGAAAGTAGAGATAATAAAATATAAATCCCAGTGCTTGCATACCTGTACTCAGGGGCCGCCTGCTGGTGGCTTTTTGCGGTTGGGAGGCTTGTTTGCTTGGAGCAGAAAGGGACCGATTGGGAGGAGTTGAGGCGGCGTTATCCGGATAAGTTTTGGACTGAGCGGCAGATATTCGGCCGGATACACCCGGGCGATAGGATCTTTGTGGGGGGGACAGGGTGCGGCGAGCCTCAGCACCTGGTGGGGGCCCTGAGAGACTACGTCGAGATGAAGCCGACAGAGCTTTTCGATACAGAGGTCCTTCATGTCTGGACGCTGGGGGTTGCGCCCTGTGCTGAAGAGAAGTTTCGGCAGAACTTCAGGCTAAACTCTTTTTTTGTGGGCTCTAGCTCTCGGGGTGCTGTGAATCGGGGAGCTGCTGATTACACGCCGATATTCCTATCTGAAGTTCCGGGCCTCTTTCGGAAAGGGTCGATCCCGATAGATGTGGCCCTGATACAGACCTCGCCGCCTGACAAGCACGGGTACATGAGCCTTGGAATCAGCGTGGATATCGTCAAGGCGGCAACTGAGGCGGCATCGATCGTGGTCGCTCAGGTCAACTCGTTCATGCCGAGAGTTCATGGTGACGGGTTCATAAGCGTCGAGGATGTGGATTATCTGGTGCCTTATAACGAGCCGCTGCTTGTGTATCGGGACGAAGTTCCAGGTGATATCGCCCAGCGGATCGGAGGATACGTTGCCAGGATCGTTGAGAACGGGTCCACGATACAGGTGGAGTACGGGAGCGTTCCGAATGCGATTCTTTCAAACTTTGGCGGCAAAAAGCATCTGGGCGTTCATACTGAGCTGTTCACCGACGGCATTGCGGAGTTGATGAAGTCTGGCGTTGTGGATAACTCCCAAAAGACGATTGATCGAGGAAAGACCGTTCCTTCTTTTTGCATGGGAACCCGTGAGACTTACGAGTACTTGGACGAAAATCCTCAGGTTGAGTTTCGATCGATTGATTACACGAACAGTCCACTAGTCATTGCGCAGAACAGGAAGATGACGGCGATAAACAGCGCTCTTGAGATCGATCTATCTGGTCAGGCCACGGCCGAGTCGCTTGGGGGTGCTCATTACAGCGGGATCGGAGGCCAGGCTGATTTCATGCGAGGAGCGGTGCTCGCTTCGGGCGGAAAGACGATTCTTGCGTTGCCGTTGACTGCTTTGGATGTCTGGCGGTCGTTGAGGATTCAAAGAGCGGGCGAGAGAAGATTGCTGGTGTGGGCTAGTGTCGGGGAAAATTAGTTGTTAGGCAAATCATTCAGGCATCCATAATCAACATCAACCATCGAAAGACGTTGTTTTTGGTTTTGACATGAGTTGATAGTCAGAGTATCCTGAAACCTCAAAATTAATTTGTTGCGACACTAGTATTACGTAAACGAGGATCTGCACACGGCAGAGGTCGCTTTGGTCGTGAGGGATGCCTATCAAGAGAAGGGAATAGGTGGGGAGCTTCTCTCGTATCTCACATATTTAGCGAAGAGGCAGGGGCTTCTTGGGTTCACGGCCGAGGTTTTTTTCGATAATCGTTCGATGTTGCGGCTTTTCGAGCGGATGGGTTTCGACATCGAGAAGACGAGGGACGAAGGGGTGTACGAGCTGAAGATGAAGTTTGGCGGAAGTTGGGGGACGATTGTTCAAAGATCCAATCGTCACTAACTCCATCGTATGTGTTTAAATTGGTCCTGCAGCTCTGCTGAGGGGTACTCGATAAAATGAGCTAAAAACGCCATAATTTTCGCCTACCAATTAACAGATGCATCCCGGCGCGAGAACTGTGAAAAATTATCGGTGCCGTAAATAATTAACTCATTGTCATTGTCTGAGATACATTTCCTGAGTGACAGGTAGTCATACATATTAGGAGTTACGCACTTGGTAGTTAAAACCAAGCACATGAGAGCCTGTCAAGAAGATTATGCTTTAGACAGTTTGGTGCTTCATGCTACTGTTTTTTTGTTCAACTGCGTAAGTCCTAACATATATTGTGTTCCCACTTTCCAGTTAACAATTGCTTCAATTTTATTGATATTTGCTCCACAATATCCAGCTATAAATGGCTGTCAATCCCAGAACATAAACCAAGAGGACATAAAACCACCTTCCAGTAAACTTCGGCGTTCGTACTGGTGCTAAATTAAAGACTGCCATCAACATCAACATCGCATATATAATGACTGAAAAAATCGGCTGGCTGAAAAAACTTTCAAACAAAAAGACAACAGCAAGAACAATGACATTGTTGTCAAGTGCCAATCCCATGTATGTCGAATCATCAATCAGGCCGAATACATTGAAATAACTCAACCGTATTGCGCTGGTAGCGACAATCACGAACGCTCCGAGCAAGAACCATGGATTGAATTGTCCATAGCTCAAGAGAAAAACAGCAGGGCAAATTCCAAAACTTATAATGTCTATCAATGAATCAAGCTGTCCTCCGAAAGCTCGGTATTCATCTGTCCGTCCCTTCATCCGACGGGCAATGATTCCGTCTCCCCAGTCCAAAAAAACAGCCCAGATCATTCCGATTATCGCAACCGGGAAATTCCCTAATATGGCATAGTATATACTAAAGACTGCGCATAGCAGCCCTGCAAGCGAACAGATATTTGGAAGGTCTCGGGCGAAAGTAATCATTCCAGTCTGATGTGATTGTTGACGTTGCAAATCTTTCATCAGGATACTACTCCCGCTCTATCCGAATCAATGATATCTCCCAATGCTTCAACTAATTTGCAATTTTCTGTTTCAGTGCGGCTGGCAATACGAATATAACGGTCAGAATCCGGTAGAGTTTTGTCTTGGAGGTGTTTTATGTACATGTTATGCTCAATAAACAATCTCCGCGTGACTTCGGGGCCACTTTGTGCGTAATCCGGGAGGCGGCAGAATACAAAGTTTGCATCGGGTTTGTAAACAGTCATTCCCTGAATCGCACACAGGTTTTTATATAGATTGTCCCTGTCAAGCCGTACCTGTTTACAGCTTTCGGCAAACTCTTGTCTGTAATCGGGCAAAACCCGCAGAAACTCTTCGGCAAATCCGTTAATATTCCATATATGTACGCCTTTTCTTACAGCTTCAGCAAATGCCAAATTTGCAGTTAACATATAACCGATCCTGAGACCGCAGATACCATAGGCTTTGCTCATGCTTTTAAGGATCGCTATATTTGGATGACGTTCGAGTTCATGTTCCAAAGTTGTTTGATCCAGATTATGTGCAAAATCCATGAAGGATTCATCGACGATCAGCATGCAGTCATGATCTGCAAGTTTTTGTGCGAGATTTATTAGGTCGGACTTAGGAACCAGCATAGATGTTGGATTATTAGGTGATACCACAACCGCAATATCTGCTTTAACCCTGATCGCTTCAGCAGCAAACTTATCTACATCCAGTTGAAAAGATGGACATTCAAGAGGAAATTGGACTACCTGGCCTGCCGGCGCAGCATTCGCATATTCATTAAATGAGGGCACTGGAATGATCAACTTGCGGGATATATGGCCGGATATAATTTTGATAAGTTCGGCTGCGCCGTTTCCTACAACGACTCGTTCAGCAGGCTGATGGATCAAATTACCTATAAGACCGGCAAGAGCATCCTGTGCAACCGGATAGTTGAGGACAAGGTCATGAATGTGATTTTTAAAGATTGTAAAAATTGCCTCTGGCGGGAAGTATAGATTGTAAAGATAAGAATGATCTATAAACTCATGACGATGGTAACCACCATGCTGTCCTGCAATGAAATCATATTTTTCAGATTGAGTCACATAATTATACTGTGTCATGCGTTCTTCCTCTTGATTTGTTTTTGGGTGATACTTCGTTTTCTTGGATGTTAGCCTCACGAATCCGCTTTAAACTTAAAGAATTTGACTGAGGCAATGACTTTAATCTGGAACGTGGACGAGTGACTGTTTCCTTCCCCATGCTCTTAGTATGTTGAAAAGACGGTCTTGATATCCCCGTGGCATGCTGCATGATATTGGAATGAATTTTTGTTTCATATCTATCTGCCGAAAATAATTTCTCAGCCTCTGCCAGATCCTCAACTGTGTCTATTTCATACCATGGCTTGCCGTCAAAAGATACAATTTCAAGAGAAAGACTGCCATCTGCCACCATTTCCGCAAATACGGCTTCATAATAGTCGTTTACTCTACCGGCTGAAATGTACTGGTCCAGTCTTTCTGTAATACTATACCATGAAGAGAGCGAAAAACTGTAAATATTAACAGTCTTGTATCTGATCTCATCACAAGTCCCGGCAATACCGGTTTGAAATTGCTTAACCTGTTGGGATTGATCGACTGTGACCGCGGAACCATTCATCCACGGTTGCATGCGTGCAACGGCAATTCTGTCAGGATAACGCATGCCATCCAGAAGAGATACGTCAAAAACAATATCACTTTCAACTAGCAGAAACGGCTCATTGATAATTTCACGGGCCATCCAGAGCGAATAGATGTTATTGGTTGTCTCATAAAGAGGGCTGAAGATATAATCGATTGTCATGCTGCCAGCCCGTGTTCCTAGAAACGCACGAATACATTCTTCGTGATACCCTACGACCACAACAAGACGTTTGAAGCCTTGCTTATTCAAATTGGTGACAAGTCGTTCAAGTATGGATGCCTCATGAACCATTATGAGGCATTTCGGTGTGTCTTGTGTCAGAGGATAAAGACGACTTCCCTTTCCAGCTGCCAATAGTAATGCTGTAGTTACAACCCCATTGTTACGATTGCAACGGTTAGGATTCATTGCTTTCTTAATTGGCTGTTAATACTTAAATAGAGTGGGTCAATAGATCTAGGAGTTACGCAGTTGACGAGCGACCTGAAAGTCAAATGCATAGTCAAACAGCGCACCCCGCAGCAAGCTGCGGGGCATGATTCGGATTCAATATGATAATTACGCGGCACTCATATGACCAGTTTATTTATCGGCAAGGCCTTAACGTGGTTCTCAACTAATGATTTTGTTGCCCGAGCTAAATTGAGCCTGCGTTTTCGTATTTTCAACGAAACATCAACCAAATGCTAGGGTTATGGTCTCTATTTGTATCTTCGCTTTGTTCTCTCGTCATAATTCCATTATTCGATCCAGTATGGTAGTTCCTGTGTGCATTCTACCTCTTTTTTGCAATGGTTAGATGACTAATTCGTACTTAATATTTTCGGATCATCTTTGTTTCACTTATTCTCAGTTTGCAATCGTCACCATAAAATATGATATAATAAAATATAAGTCTCAGTACTCACATTGCCTGTACCCAAGCGCCGAGGACCGCCGAGTGGCGGCTGTTTTGCGGTTGGGAGGCTTGTTTGCTTGGAGCAGAAAGGGACTGACTCGGAGGAGTTGAGGCAGCGTTAGCCGGAGAAGTTTTGGACAGAGCGGCAGATATTCGGCAAGATACACTCGGGCAATAGGATCTTCGTTGGGGCAGGGTGCGGCGAGCCTCAGCACTTGGTGGGGGCCCTGAGAAATTACGTCGAGATGAAGCCGACAGAACTTTAGGCTAAACTCCTTTTTCGTGGGGTTTGAGATCGAGAAGATGAGGGTTGAGGCAGGGGTTATTTGAATCTACTTGAAGATCTCACCGGTTTCTTTGGACCAGAGGAGAAGGTCGAGGTGGCTCATCGGTATCTTCGTTTTGGCGGAGAGGTCTTCCATCTTCTTTTCGATTTCAAGGTACCTTTTCTTTGTGAGAGATTTGGGGATCTCTTCGATGGTGCCCATGAGTACCAGGTTTTTGAGGATATGGCGATCGAGGATGGCGAGGTTTTCCCCAAGTCCGATGTTTCTTAAGAAGTGGCCGGATTCTTTGTAGCCGAGGCCCTTGACGTTCTCGACGAGCCAGTCTCTTGCTCGGCCAGAGTCGCTGAACCCTGTGAGAACGGACCTTATTGATATCTGATCGCCTTTTGTGAACTGCTTGCGAGCTGTTACGATGTATTCGGCTTTTCGTTCCTTGAATCGGATTCCGTTAAGCTCGGCCAGGACTTCTTTTGGAGTTCCTGAGAAGAGCATGCCTTTTTTTCGGAGCCGGACTACGGCGGGCCAGCAGGTTTTGGCTCGGGATTGAGGGGTGAGAAGGCAAAAGGCAAGCTCGGCGAAGAGGTCTTCGTCGGTGCCTTTGTTCCAGACTCGCCTGAAATCTTCGAGCCTTGCAACTATTTGGGGTTTGAGGTCTTCGTGGTGCTTTTGGATATCGAGGAGATAGCTGGAAGTCATAGTCATCAAGAGGATACGTTTGGGGCTGGAAAGATAAGACGATGGCGGGAGGCTTGAAGAGGGATGAGCAAAAGACGAGTTGGGCGGCGAGGTGAGGTACAAATAAGACTAAACTGTAGCTGGAAGTATGGCCTCACTACTTGTGTTAGGTCGATTTATGCCAGATCTGTTTGTCGTATCCAATAAGGGGTGATTTCGAGGATGCAATCCAAGAGTTTGAAGGCTGGTGGGGCGGTAGATGTGGGTTTTGCTCTCGCATTTGTAGTGAGCTGCGTCTATGCATTTGTCTTGTCGCTCTGGGCAGGTATAATCACCTGGGCAGGTCTTGGGTTTGGCTTGTCATATGAGACGAGTTTCGTTGCGGTGTTAGCCTTCTTCGGATTGGAGATTTTGCTTTTCTTTTCCGATATTCCGACGCCAGGCATTCTGTTAACTTCGCTTCTCGTGTTGCCATGTGCTTATATCAAAGACCTGGAGCTCTCAAATATTCCAAGTTCTATTCGGGGACAGATCATTCGGATAGGAACGTGGCCGGTCGTTCTATAAGTGATCTGAGTGCGTTCTATTTTTTGCGATATCGAGATTTGATTTTACGATTTCGTGGATGAGAGGGTAGCTCTCGACAGTATAAATCTTGAGAGACTCTCCGTAGGCGTTGATCGCTTTTGCCAAGTTCTTTTCCTTGTCTCGAACTTCGGAAAGGGTACAGTAGGCGGTTCCTAGATTGTTCTGGGTCATGGCGTAATCTATGGGGTAGCTCTCGACAGTACGTATTCTGAGAGACTCTTCGTAGGCGTTGATCGCTTTTGCCAAGTTCTTTTCCTTGTCTCGAACTACAGGAAGGGTACGGTAGGCGTTTCCTAGATTGTTCTGGGTTGTCGGTAACTACTCAGGTACCCCTAACCGGTCGGAGGGTACTGGTTCTAGTTGTTCAGGGTAATCTGACCATAGACCCATACCAAAACAAAAAACGATATCTTCCGATCACAA
>Ga0222701_1000662_pt1 | contig 11725 bp, 11 predicted proteins | sample AntAcemetage1502_FD_179825 | JGI IMG/M metagenome (GOLD analysis project Ga0222701, IMG submission 179825) | Saline water microbial communities from Ace Lake, Antarctica - #1502 | ecosystem: Environmental > Aquatic > Non-marine Saline and Alkaline > Saline | place: Antarctica: Ace Lake... | reverse complement strand
ATTTTTAAATTTTTAGATGTCAATGAAGAAACCAGAAAAGATTATCAATACCGGATAGGCCATTTTCTTAATTTCATTAGCGATAAAAGATTGAACCAGAATAGTTTTCTAGAATATAAAAACTATTTAAAGCTCCGGACCGATTACACGGTGTCAACAAAAAACAAGTATTTAATTACCGCTAAAATCTTTCTAAAAGAATTAAACCGGAGAAGTTTATTACCGGTTGATATTACCCAAAATATTAAATCATTCAGCCAGTCCAAAAAACATAAAAAAGAAGGCCTGAATGATCAGGAAATCGAAAAATTAACTATTGCCTTAAAGGAACTTCCCAATACTCCACCCAATACCCGTATAAAAGCAATGATCAGTCTCCTGGTATTGCAGGGATTAAGACAGATAGAAATTACCCGGTTAGATGTAAAAGATGTTGACTTGATAAGAAAGACAGCACTTGTTGAAGGGAAAGGCAGAGATGACAAAGAAATCATTTATCTTCATCCGGAAACAGTCAAGCATATCAAACGATACCTGAAAGCAAATAATCTCAAGGACGGAGCCCTGTTTGTCAGTAACAGCAATAACAGCAAGAATGTCAGAATAACTACCCGGGGATTAAGGATGATTATAAAGAAAGTTTTAAAAGATCTCGATATTTTTAAATGTGTTCACGGATTCAGGCATTATTTTACCACTACCCTGCTTAAAAATTACCAGGGGAATCTTTTGAGGGTTGCCCAATATACCCGGCATAGAAGCCTGGAGATGTTACAGGTTTACAATGATAATATTGAAATGGAAAATGATTTGCCGAAATATTATAAGACATTCAAGGGAATAAAGTTTTAGTATTGCAAATCCTACTTCCGATAAGTCTAATTACAGGAAGTAGGATTTGCAAAATTTTTATTACTCCGTAAATTTATATAATATTGGAATTTAAATAAAAAAAACGATAATCTTTAAAGTAGGTGAAAATTATGGACAAAAAAGCGACTGATAAAAATAATGTTTTAACCATAGGAGAGTTGGCGGAGGTTTCCGGAACAAGATTAACTACACTCAAATATTATACTGAGATTGGAATTTTGCCTTTTAGCCAGGAAGGAAAAAGATTAACCCGGAAATATAAAGAGAAAGAGGCCCTAGGCCGCCTTAAAGAAATTAAGGGAATGAAAGAAAAAAGATTGACGATTAAAGAAATAATTGATCATTTTAATAAATCTACTAATTAAAGATAAAACATACAAAAAATGGAGTTTTTATGATACAAATAAATGAATATTTAAAACAAGTAAAAAGTAGATTTTTAACTGGTATATCTACTGAACATAGTTACCGGGCAGATTTACAAAATTTATTATATAAAATAGTTAAAGGAATTACCGTAACAAATGAACCTAAACGTCAAAAATGTGGCGCTCCTGACTATATTATTCAAAAAAAAGAAGTTCCTCTCGGATATATTGAAGCAAAAGACATTGGTATTGATCTAAATAGAATCGAAAAGTCTGATCAGATAAAAAGATATTTGAGTAGTTTGGATAATTTAATATTAACAGATTATTTGGAATTTCGTTTTTTTAAATATGGTCAAAAGGTAAAAGAAATAAAAATAGCCTCAATCGTAAATGGCAAAATAAAAGTCCACGATGATTCGTTTGAGTCTTTTAGCACTCATATACTGAACTTTTGCGAATTTAAAGGGCAGACCATTAAATCTGCAGAAAAACTTGCTAAAATGATGGCACAAAAAGCAAGAATGATGGAAGAAGTATTATTCAATACAGTAAAAGAAGAAGACGACAAAGACAACACCTTACAAGATCAGCTAAAAGCATTCCGCCAAATACTCATACATGATTTAGATGAAAAAACATTTTCTGATATATATGCTCAGACAATTACTTATGGTTTATTTGCGGCCAGGCTTCATGATGAAACACTGGAAGATTTTTCCCGACAGGAAGCACGAGACCTTATACCAAAATCTAATCCTTTTTTAAGAAATCTTTTTGATTATATATCAGGTGCTCAATTAGATGACCGGGTAGTCTGGATTGTCGATGATTTAGCTGACATTTTAAGAGCTACCGATTTAAAATCTATCCTTACCGATTTTGGAATAACCACAGGACAAAACGACCCATTTCTTCATTTTTATGAGACTTTTCTTGCGGAATATGACCCCAAACTAAGAAGATCAAGAGGTGTTTATTATACTCCGGAACCGGTTGTAAATTTTATTGTAAGAGCAGTTAATGATATTTTAGAAGAAGAATTTAATTTGCCCCAAGGATTGGCTGATATAAGCAAAGTAAAAATTAAAAAAGTTGTGGAAGGCACCACTGTTTCCAAGGGCAAAAATAAAGGCACAGATATATTTGAGGAGGTTGAAGTCCATAAAGTTCAGATTCTTGACCCCGCAACAGGCACAGGAACTTTTTTATCCGAAACAATAAAACAGATTTACCATAAGTTTAAAGGACAGGAAGGTCTCTGGTCGAGTTATGTTGAAGATCATCTAATCCCCCGAATCAATGGTTTTGAAATCTTGATGGCTTCCTATACTATGTGTCATTTGAAGATTGAAATGCTTTTAAGAGAAACAGGCTATAAACCAAGGGATGAAAAAAACCAGAAACGATTAAAAGTCTTTTTAACAAATAGCCTTGAAGAAGCTCATCCTAATACAGGTACTCTCTTTGCAAGCTGGCTTTCAAAAGAAGCTACAGAAGCAAACTATGTAAAAAGAGATACTCCGGTAATGGTGGTTATTGGAAATCCACCCTATGCTAACTTCGGAAAGATGAACCAGGGGAAATGGATTCACAGTCTAATTGCTGATTATAAAAAAAATTTGAACGAGAAGAAAATAAATCTTGATGATGATTATATAAAATTTATTAGATACGGTCAGCATTATATTGACAAAAACGGAAAAGGCATTTTAGCCTATATCTCAAATAACAGTTTTATAGATGGGGTTACTCATCGACAAATGAGAAAACATCTTTTAGAAAGTTTTGATAAAATTTACATTTTGGATTTGCATGGCAATACAAGAAAGAAAGAAACGTGTCCTGATGGCAGCAAAGATGAAAATGTTTTTGACATAATGCAAGGCGTATCAATAAACATTTTTGTAAAAACTGGCAAGAAAAAGAAAAATGAAATTGGACAGGTATTTCATTATGATTTATACGGGAAGCGCGATACCAAATATGATTCATTGTTTGATAACAATTTTAATTCTATACAATGGCAACAATTAAATAATAATGAACCTTATTTCTTTTTTATACCTAAGGATTTTAAACAAGAAAACGAATATCAAAAAGGGGTAAAATTGACTGATTTATTTACCTTTTATTCAGCAGGAATTAAAACAAAAGTTGACCATATTGCAACAGATATTGAAAAAATTAAATTAAGTGAAAGGGTCAGAGATATTATAACGAATAAACTTAATTTTAGAGAAATAAGAGAGAGATATGGCCTGAGCGAAAAAACAACTTGGGAATATAATCCCAATAATAATATTGATTTTAAAGAAGAAAAGTTAAGCATCTACGAATACCGTCCATTTGATTTTCGATTTATTTACTTTGATAATAAATTCTTATCAAGAAGCCGAAGTCAAATAATGAATAATTTCTTTAATAAAAGCAATATTGGCATTGAAAATTCAAGAAATGGAGATTATATTTTTATCGGCAGATATATATCTGACGAGCATTTTGTTTCTGATAATTCTTTTAAATTTCCACTATATCTTTACCCCGAAACCAACGGACAACAATCTTTTGGAACAAATAAAAGAACACCAAACCTAAACACAGAAATAGTAAAACAAATTGCAGGGAAAATAGATTTGACATTTACCCACGAAAAAGAAGAAACCGAAAGCACTTTTGCACCATTAGACATTTTCGATTACATCTACGCAATTTTACATTCACCTTCATTTAGAGAAAAATACAAAGAATTTTTAAAAATTGATTTTCCTCGTATTCCATATCCGGAAAATAAAGAAACTTTTTGGCATTTAGTAAAACTTGGGGGTGAATTAAGAACAATACATCTTTTGGATAATCCAATCGTTAAAAAGTATATTACCTCCTATCCTATTCCCGGTAGTAATATTATTGAAAAACCAGAATATAAAGATGGGAAAGTGTTTATTAATAAAAAACAGTATTTTGATAATGTGCTCGAAATGGCATGGGGTTTTTATATAGGCGGTTACCAGCCTGCTCAAAAATGGTTAAAATATCGAAAGGGAAGGGAGCTGTCCGTTGAGGATATTTTTCATTATCAAAAAATAATTGTGGCCCTAACCGAAACGGATATAATAATGAAAGAAATTGATAAGGCTGCGGGATTTTAATAAAGAAAGCTATCTCCATGTGTCTCGTGCTCCGATGTGGAGAGAGAATAGGAAAGTATTTAATGAATAAACCAAAACAATCTAATAACAACTTTCTTAGTAAATTTATAAGAGAAGAAAAATATTTACAGAATCCTCCTTTAGAAGCTAGTGAATTTATAAATAATTGTAAGGAAAGAGGAATTATAATAAGTGAAGGAGAGTTGGAGTTTTTCGAAAAGGAAAAGTTACTTTTTCCAATATTTCGTATTGACCTTCCTATTATTAATAAAGATGAAAAAGAAATTGACGGATTTAAAACCAATGTTTATTCTTCTTATGGCTTTGTAGTAGGTTATAAAAATTTATTATCGAATTGGTTGGAAGAAGGAAATTTATATGACCCCTCAATAAAATCTTTTAAATGTTGGAAGAATTATAAAGATGGTATTGGCAGAAAAAAGACTGTCAGCTTTTATTCTTCCTATCAAATATATTGGTTATCTATGTTGAAAAGAGCGTTTTCATTTAATATAAACTTTATTGGAGATGATATAAAAGTAAGTTCTTTTTTGCCTAATATTTATACTTTTGAAAATAATGCAACCTTTTCTATAATTGAGGTGAAAAAATTTTACGAAAAATTAAAGGAAGTATCCGAAAAGCAAACTTTTCAAGAATATTTTAATTTCAAGGAAAAGAAAGAAAAATTAAAAAAAGAATATAAAATATTCAATTTACTTCTACAATTTTTAATTACCATTCAGAATATTTATTACCCTTATGCAAGATCGGGTTCAAAGACCATAAAAATTAGCGGAGACCAAACTAAATGGTTTAAGATGAAAAAAGATTTTAATTTAGACAGTGAATTAAAATATCTAAGTTTAAAAATTGAAGATGTTGCAAGGTGGTATTGGATTTTATCAAATATATCTCGAAATATGCTCGGTGCTTCCGGGTCAGATTGGGTGCAATTATGGAAGAATATCTCCTGGGATAAAAAGGATAAATTAGAAGGTAACAATAGACTAGGAATTGATTATTTACAATGGGCGGTAATGCTTAAAAGAGTGATTGAAGAGTATTTGGTCAGGGAAATTCCTGATATAGATGAAATGACTACTCTTGGCCCTAAAGATGTTTTTACAGTAAAAACTAATATCTGGAATCCTCAACAACATTCCTTAAGATCTATTAGAAATAGTAGATTTTTAGATATAGATCTTGAAGATGAAAAATTATTAAACTCAATATTTATGAAAATTGTAAAGCCAGTTGTAAAAAAAACAGAAATAGAAGAAGAGTTTTCTAAGTTCAAAAAGATGGGATTTTATATTGATTGGGATAATAAGGCAATTTGCTTTGATGAAAAGAAATTAAATGTAAAAAATTTTTATCATGATAAGTATAAGAGGTTATTTTATCTTTCTAATCCTTTTAAATTAGACTATCAAACAAGGGTATTTGTGTTTGTAGAAGGAAAAACCGAGGAAGAAATTCTGCCTAAAGTATTTAAATGGTATTATGGCGAAATGCCGGATAATTTGGGAATTGAATTTATTGATTTTAAAGGCGTAGATCAGTTATTATCAACTTCAAAGAATGCAGAAGAATTAAGGAAATTATTAAACAACATACAAAAAGAAGCAAGGCAAAATGTAATATCGGATAAAAATAGAAGCAAGTTATATAAGCTTATAAAAAAGTTAAAAAAAGTTGATATAGTTATTTCAAATTGGACCTCTTTTCTTAGCTATAATTTAGAGAAATGGCAAATTATTCCATTTTTTCTTTCAGATAATGAAGGAAACATTAAACACTTTTTAGAAGCTGCGGCACCAATTAGATTTAAAGAAAAAAATTATAATATTCCCCAAGAATGGCGTTTTTTATGGGGGGTCGATAATCATAACATACCTTTTATGGGGGATAATTATGAACTGGCAAATTTTAGTAACCATGAAATTGCTACTGCAATTAATGAAATATTAAAAAGTGATATCAAAGAGGAAGAAGTTCAAGAATTAAGAATAAGTGAGAGAGGAATAAATGCATTAGACGATCCGGGGATTAAAAAAAATAAAATTGAAATTAATAAAATATTATTTAGTAATATGGTTGCTAATTACAAAAAAGACAAAGATGACTCTTTATTTAAAAAACCTATATTTGATGTAATTAATAAGATATATAATTTAGCTGCTATAAGAACACTTGTATCGCCTGGTGATAGAAAAATTGAATTAGAAAATAAAAATGATATTGAAAAAATTTTAAGTAACCCTTAATAATGCGCACCCTGGCGGGTTTTTCCTTTTTACCAAATGATTGAAAAAATAACCCTTAGAGAAGATGAGCAATGAATTTATATTAATAAAGAAAAGTATTTTGTAAATGTTACACCGGAGATCTGGAATTATCACATTGGCGGTTATCAGGTCTTACACAAATACCTGAAAGACAGAAAAGATAGAATAATGGATGATGCACCACGATATTGCCGTATTGTTACAGCCTTGTATAAAACAATTGAAATTCAAAAGCAAATCGATAAACTTTACCCTGAAATAGAAAAAAATCTTGTTAGCTTTTAAGATATCTATTAATTTCAGAAATATGTTTTACTGCTAACAATTAGAAAAATTTAATATTATTTGATTTAACATACCAAATATGGTATGTTCTTTTAGGAGAGCCCATGGTTCCGGAATTTAATAAATATGGTAATTTACCCGCTGGAATATATAAGTCATCACTTACTTGTATTAAAAAAAGATTTGGTTTAAATTCTAAAAAAAGAATATCGTTATTTAAGGATTTTCAGAATTTTTTAGAACTAATAACACCTTTTAAAACAAATATTAAACGTCTTATCTTGAATGGTAGTTTTGTTACATCGAAAGAATCTCCTGGCGATATAGATTGTATAATAATTATTGAAAACAATTTTAGATTTACCCCGGACATAGTAGAAAAATTATGTGACTCTAAAAAATTATATAATATCCATCTCTTCATGTTTGAGGAGAAAAACATAGAAAGCTATAGAGATATTTTAAACTTTTTTAGCAAAGATAGAGATTTAAAACCAAAGGGAATAATTGAGGTGATTTTATGATTAAAAACGAAAGACAATATAGCTATACAAGGTCAAAGCTTCGAGATCTAAAGATAGATCTAGAGCAAATAAAAAAACAATATAAAGATGATGAACAAGGACTAAAGCTATTTAGCCATGGGTATATTGAACATATTTCACAATTACAAAAAGATATTCATACTTATGAAGAAATGCAAAATAAACCTTTGCCCAAAGAGTTTATTGTCCGGAGCTTAAGTCAAATAAACAAATACCTCGTGTGGTTGAGATTAGGAAGAAACATGACTCAAACACAGTTAGCTAAATTGGTAAAGTGTAAGCAATCGGATATTTCAAGATTGGAAAGAGAAAATTATAACAAATTTTCATTAAATACCCTTTTAAAAATTGTTAATGCACTCGGTTCTAAAATTGAAATAAGGATAATAAATAAAAAAGTAAAAGAACAAAGAAAACCTTTTGCTTTTGAAAACTTTTACTTAAAATATAATACTGGAGATGAGTTAAAAGTAACCCCTAACATGCCTGAGAAATTTCAATTCCCGGATAGTGGCGAAAGCAATATTATAGATGGTATTAATACAGAAATTGAATATAAAGAGAAGGCACTAATTTTAAGCGCTTAGCTGAGGTTCCTTTTCATAAAATATAAGGAGGGTGTTTTTGATGAATTTATCAAAGGGAAAAAAGACAATAATTATAGATGAATTTAATAAAGTTTATGATTTAATGAAGAATACAAACAACGTAAGTGAAAAAATATTTTACTTTAGCGCGGGTCATGCGATGGTATCCAGAGTTTTTAATATTGAGTTTGATCCCCTTCTCATACTAATGCATTCCGTATTGCAAACAACTCATTCATATATCAATTCTTTTATGAGTAGTATTTCAAACAAACAGAATATGTTTTTTAGTATACCTAAAAATTATTTTGATATTTTAGAGAATACATTAAAAGGATTAACTCAATCTATAGAAAATGATGATGATGATAAAATTTATAGAGATCTACAAAAACTCTCTACATTAGGTTATATAGCTACTGGAAATGGCAATTATTTATATAAAAAGGGCTTAATTAAATTGTAGCTCAATTAAAAAAACTAATAAAATCATTAAAGTTAGTTATGTTACCCTAATAAAATATCGCTGAGCATAACGGGCTTTTTACATAGGATACTTATTATGAAAAAAACTAGAACATATATGGATAAGTTAATGGAAAATAAAGAATTTCGCGAGAAATTCGATAAAGAATATCAAAATCTTTGTGTTGCAGAAAAAATTGCCGAAATTCGTCATAGAGCAAAATTAACGCAAGATGCTCTGGTTAATTGAATGAAAGATAATAAATCTTTTTAAATATTGGTCAATATATAACTATTTTTTACGTCCCCTGCCCTTTTCTTCCTTATCCATTATAATTTAGCAGTGTTTCAAGTTTTTTCAATATTTCCAGGACCACTGTCTCAGGTAATTTATCACAGAATTCTGCATTTCTTATTTTCCAATCAAGGCTTTTTATCTGATTTGATAAAACAACCCCTGTTACCTTTAATCCGGATGGGATTATAACTTCAAAGGGGTACCCTTCCACCTGATTGGTTATCGGGCACAATAAAGCCAGTCCGACTTTGCCATTATAAGATTTTGATGGAAGAATAACTAACAAATTATTTAAAATGTATTTTAAGTACGAATATCAATCTTGTATTTGTCTTTACTCACTATAAACAAAAAAATAACAACTAGACATATGTCTTGACAAATGTCTAGTTTTATGTTATTCATTATTAGGGTAATACTAAAACCGGCGAAGCGGTTCCTATTTCTTTTTGCGAGGGAGGTAAAGAAATATGGCGTCAAAGACCATTGATGTAAAATATGAAAAAAATAAAAATGTTACTACTTTAAGAAAAAAATACAATTGTTCTCAGGTAGTTTGGGCTAGAATGATTGGAATATCGGAAAAAACGGTTTCACGTTGGGAAACGAATAAAAGTTCCCCTAGCTCTTTAGCAAGTAATAAAATTAAGGAATTTGATAAAATTCTTAATAAAATGAAAGGTGTTATAAAAAGAGGCAAAGAAAGCGAATGGTTAAATACTCCGAACGATGAACTAAAAAACAACAGTCCTTTAGAAGCAATTTTAAAAGGGCCTGAAGGGGTACAAGAAGTTATAGATCTTTTATGCAGAATAGAATGGGGAGTTCCTGTTTAATACTAATCTTGCCCTAAAGAGGAGTTAAAAGCTTGTATGCATGATTTATCGCTGAAAAAAATATTAAAAATAAAACCTATTGCATTGTCTAATATTTTTTTTCGTTTGGTTGCATTGAAACATGTAAATGATATTTTAAACCCTCAAGGCAATTATACATGTGGCGGTAGATATAACCCACCAAGAGAATTTACAGTATTATATCTAGGGGAATCTGAAATTGTTTGCAAGGCAGAAAGTAACGCAAGAACAAACCCTAATCTTTTAACTTCCCAAGTTTTAGGAAAAATAGAAATTTCCCTTGAAAAAGTCTTAGACTTAACGGATGATACTAATTTAGAAAAATTGGGGTTAAAGAAAAAGGATTTGATATACAAAAAAAGTGAAAATGGATGGGATTTAACCCAAGAAATTTCCCGCTTAGCCTATCAAACAGAGGTCGAGGCAATTTTAGTTCCTTCGGCCACCGGAAAAGACAACAGCTTAGTTGTTTTTGATAAATATATCAAGAAAGAAAACCTTAAATTAATATCAAAAAAGAAAATATGATGGCTAAGCTTACTTTTTTGCTTTTTAACAGCACCCTAAAAAATGACCACCCTGCCTATCTTGCGAAGAAACCCCTGGTTTCTTATTAGCAAGGTGGAACCTTTAAGTCTGATTTATAATATATGAATGTCGAATGAATATCAAAAGGTAAAATTGACAAAACGATTGAAATAAACTATTGTTTAACCAAAGCAATATACCGCTTTTTCTTGCTCTCTTCTGTGTAAGAAGATCGTTAAAGGAAAGTAAACAATATGAAGAAAAATATAAAAAAACAATATATTATTGTAACCCATATTATCAAAAAAGAGAATGATCAGTATGTTGCCACTTGCCCGGAATTTGATGTTTCTTCTTTTGGCAAAACAGTGGAAGAAGCAAATGAAAATTTAAAAGAAGCCATCTCATTATATTTAGAAGGAATTGAAGAATTAAAGATTCGTGATCAAATATTTAAAGAAAAATCGATTGCAACTTATATAAATAAACCAAAATCAATTACTAATAATTATAAATTTGAAAAACAACTTAACAATCAACCATTTATCAAAAAAGAACCAATGCAAGTAGTATTGTGCGTATAGTTATATTATGTCAAATATGCCTACCGTAACCGGGAAACATCTAATAAAAAACTATGTAAAACCGGTTATGAAATATTAAGAACAAAAAGTTCTCATGCTTTTCTAACTTATCCAAAGTATCCTAGAAAATCAACGGTAATTCAAAACACGTCCAAAGATATCCCCGAGGGAGCGCTTTCGTCAATAAGGAGACAATTAAAACAAGCCAAAAAAGAATTTATCGATCTTATATCGTAAATAAAGACTCTACGTCTATCAAATTTAACTAATAATTCCTTTTTATTTTTTCTCTCCCCTCCCCTTCCATTCAAATAAATATTAAATAATTTTATCGCTTCAAAATATTCACCATTAATTTATATAAAAGCATTTTTAATTTAATTTCTGCATAAGATATTAATACTAAATATTTATGTGTAAAAATATCTATAAAAGCTTTTAATATTTATTATTATATGATAATATATTTTTATAATCATAATAATGTAGGGAAATGTAGGAAGATATATGAAAATAATTGCTTTAATCAATCAAAAAGGCGGCGTGGGGAAAACAACTTGCGCCATTAATATTGGAGCAGGCTTAAATATGCTTAACAAGCGCGTCTTGTTAATAGATTTAGATCCGCAGGCACATTTTTGACCTACAGCCTGGGATTGCCTGCCCACGAGCTTAAAAATACAATTTACGAACTATTAAAAGGAAACGTAGCTTTAAAAGATACGATCATTAAAAGAAACGGGCTCAGCCTGATCCCCTCCTCTCTTAACTTATCCGGAGCGGAAATAGAATTTTCCGGAATGGCCGGGAGGGAATTCCTCTTAAAAGAAATTTTAGACAAAACAAATAATTATGATTACACATTTATTGACTGCCCTCCCAGCTTAAGCCT
>Ga0222701_1000658_pt1 | contig 11758 bp, 3 predicted proteins | sample AntAcemetage1502_FD_179825 | JGI IMG/M metagenome (GOLD analysis project Ga0222701, IMG submission 179825) | Saline water microbial communities from Ace Lake, Antarctica - #1502 | ecosystem: Environmental > Aquatic > Non-marine Saline and Alkaline > Saline | place: Antarctica: Ace Lake... | reverse complement strand
AATTCAGAGTAATGTTGGCGGTTTGTGGCGTATGGGTGAGGATGTTGCCTCAATGTTCGGCTATGATGATTTAGAGAAAAATACAATGGCATCGAGGATGATGGCTTCCGGCATGGTGATGACTGCTAAGAAAACAGGTGATGAAAAAGGTGTCGTTGGATTGTATAAAGAAGGTAGATACACCGAAGCAGCAAATCTCGCTATGAGAAACGCTATGCTCTCAGCCCCGATTTCCACATCTCTCATGTTGATGCACTTGTCTAAGAACCCAATATTAATGGCAGCGGGTTATGTACTTATGGGTTTATCTGTATATGGACAAAAACTGGAGTCATTAGAACCGGAAATGATCGAAGGAGAACTCAGCAGGGGAGCAGCACGGGGTATAGCTTTTACAAACGCCATTTCAGAAGTGGGATCAGAATTTGCTGGTAATATAGTATCAATGGGGCTTATGAAGGGAACTCTCGGAATAACCGAAAAGATATTGATGAAAAAAGTGGGTGCTACTGCCGTAAAAAGAGCAGCTACGAAGCTCTGTAAAATATTGCTTTCACTTGGTTACGAATCAAGTATAGAAGGCGTGGAAGAAGTCTTAAATGTCTATACCAGTGAAATATCAGAAGGATTAATCAGGGGTGAACCCATAGAAGAATCAATTCAGAAAGCCAGCAATCAGGCGTTGGAAGTTTTTGTAAACGGAGTCTTATCTGCCGGTATTATGGAAGCTCCAATCAGAACGGGCTTATCCTCAGTCCAGATCAAGAATGCCGTCAGCGAAATCAAAAATGAATATACCGAAAAGACCATGAATGAGGTTTACGCACGAACAGACACTCCTGAACAGAGCGAATTGAGGGGTAAGGTATTTAATGTTCAGACCGAGACACTGCACTTTGATAAGACGATTACGGATACTGAGAACAAACTGACCCATCTTTCCAATATGGTACAAACCAAATCTGATCCTCAAGGACAGGTTAAATATTTAAATGACGTTATGGGTGAAGCTGAAATATTACAGCAAAAAGTTAATGAAGCGAGAAAAAACTTTGAGTCCGAAGAGGTTATGGGTGAACTAAATGAAAAAGAACGCAATCAGGTTGCCGCTACCCTTGACCGATTCCAGAAAAGAGTAAACGGGTTACAAGAAAATATTATATCATTAATCCCAGGGGTAGCAAAGCAGGCAAAGAAAACGGAAGCCCCAGTAGAAATTCCGGCTACCGAAGTACCAATAGAAGAAGAAGTAATAGAAAAGGGAGGTGATCAAGAAGCTGTTGAGGAAGTGGTTAAAGAGGAAGAAATTACTGGTGAATCCCCCGTGTATCAAGCTCTCAAACTTCAAAGTGAGAGAATGGATCAATTTGAGACCTTATCAGAACAATACGATAAACTTGAAGCTGGAGAAGAAAAAGATAAAGTATTATCTGAAATGATTATGGCTAAAAAGGAATTTGATGATGATCAGGGTAAAATCCAGAAGGTATGGGTTGAAAATTACGAGAACATTGCCAATGAAAATCCCGAACAGGCACAGAAAACTGATGTGGAAATAAATAACCTCAGTGATTATGGCAATATCATGTCCAGTAAGATTAAGGAGAGGACTCAGAAGGCTGCTGAACCGGAGATAATTAAAGAAGAGGAAGTGGTAGTAGAACCTCCCGCAGAAGAAGAGCAAATTGAACCAGCAGAAAAGGTGGAAAAACCAGAAGAGATTATAGAAGAAAAACCAGAACCGGTTATTGAAAAGAAAGAGCCAGTAAAACCGTTAGAAGAACCTGCACCAGATATTTTGTCTAAGATGTCTGAGGAACAGCTTAATACCAAAAAGAAAACCTTAGAGCAATCCAGGGATTCGGTAGATAAAATCTTATCATCATATCACGAAGAACGGACATTGTTTGATGAGATCGAGGATGAACTGGGATTGTCAATTAATATTCTATCGCTCAAACATTTACATAAATTGAAAAAGAAGGAATTTACCCCGGAACAGCTTAAGCAGGTAAGGGAAATAGAAAAGAATATCCCTCTATCTCAGGATGAGTTAGTGGAGCTTAGAAAAAGCAGAAAGGCTGCTTTTCAGGCTGATATTGATAAGATTGATAAGATGCTCAGTCAACGAACCGATAATGTAGAAGAGAGGCGCCAGAGCAAACGGAGAGCAAGATTTGGGAAAGTGGTGAAATCTAAAAAGGTCAATAGAGTTGGTGAGGAATTTAGTCTCGGATTGGAACTGGTTAATCATTACGAAGTGCCTGTTGGCAATACTGGAAAATTCGTAACCAAATATGTATTTTTGGGTGATGACGGTAATATCTACGCCTCAGAAAATGATCTCACAAAGAAAGTTCCTACGAGAACTCTCGGATCTGACCCCGAATCGTTTTATGGTGAAAAGATTTATGCTACCGGAAAATACAAAGACTCGATCACTGGCAATGTAGAATTTGCCGATACCTATGATCAGGATAATAAAATATTAAAAATGACAGGCGTGGCAGTAAATAAGATCAATATAGAAAAGATTGATAGAACAGAAGAAGCTCTTCCTGAATTTGAGGAAGGATATACCCCGACTGAAGAGTTTATGCAAAAACAACGCCGGAGAGATACTGAGCTTACTCCAAGTAATATTGTGGATAGATTGACTAAAAACGAAAAGGCTGACTGGGAAAATACCAAATCCCTGCTCAAAGCAATAGATCAAGAAAGTTCTGAGAATTTAAAAAGTGCTGCTCAAAACCTTATTGGTCTCAAGAAGAATATCGGACTCCCGAAGGCTGCTCAACGAATGGTAGAGGCTTTCAAAAAAGAGATAAAGAAAGTTGTCTCTTCAAAGACAATCAAGGAATTGAAATCCGAGTGGGAAAGTGGTAAAAATAGTAATGATCAGCAATTGACGGACAGGCTATTGTCTGCATACTTAGAAGCGATCAAGCCCGCCGTTGCGAAGGTGGAAGTTCCCGTTAAGCAGGAAATTGTACAGGAAGAAGATGACGGCGAAATAGAAAGAGCAGAAGTCTTTATGGTTCCGGTGAACAAAATCAGCGTTGATCGCAAAAGATTTCAGCCCAGAAAAGGAGCTTACAGCAAAAAAACGGTAGATGATATTATCAATAGTTATGATGTGAATAAGGTTCAGCCTATTATGCTATTTAAAGACAGCGACGGTAAAACCTATGTGATTGCCGGACATAGCAGGCTCGAAGCATTTATTCGGATGGGTAAGGGCAAGATAGAAGCTAAATATTTCCAGGGAACAGTAAAAGCCGCTCAGGACTTTGGTAAGATATGGAGCAATAGTATGGGTGATCCGAGTAAGGACACCGAGAATGCTAAGTCCTTGCGTCAAAAACGTGAGGATGGCATGAGTGATGCCGAGGTTAAGAAAATGGCAGTTTCCGCCTTTGGTAAAAATGCTAATTATATACTCGCATTGAGTTATCTGAACCCAGACGGTACGCTTATGAATGCCGTGGAGATGCTGGAAGGAGTTACCGATAAAGATGCTCAAAATACCATTACAAAAATTGCCAGTTGGGTTGGGTATGTAAGGGAAAAACTGTCAGACGAGCTTACTGATAACCATGAAACCGAGCTTTATCTTTACCTTAAAAACAAAAAGAACCGTGACGATATGGGCACGAAGGAGCGCTTCTACCAAAAGATCGGGTCAATAGCAACCGATATGTTCTTCAAGAAAAATGAAGCCATAAATATCAATAAAATAATAACAAAAACTGATGGAGAAAAATACTATAACAACGAACTCAATGAATTAAAGCAGATGATACAGGAACTCGATGATCAAATTGCAGAACAAAAGGAACTCAGGGCAGGGACGGAAGATAAAAAAAAGATAGAGGAATATGATAAAAAAATAGCTGACATTAAGGCGATAAGAACGGTTAGGTATCAGGAAAAAGCTAAGTTGATAGCCAGAAAAAATGAGCTTATGCAAACAGGGCTTAATGACCCGAACCTTTTCAACGCATTTGATAAAATAGAGCAGGGAGAGGAAATTTCCCCAGAATATACCGGCACAACCGAGCAGAAAACGGTTGTTGATCAGCAAGTTACGCAAGCCACGAAACACGCTATCCAACAAAAGCCCAACTCACGCAGGTGGTATGAAGATGCCGTCGATGACTACATCACCAGAAACTATGCTGGAGATGCTAACAAACAGGCTCGACAGGAATTAATGACCGCCTTACGGGGGCAGGAGAAAAAAGTTCCGATAAATCAATCAGGAATCACAGCCCTCAAGGCTGAATTGCTCAAGCACATGCCGGACTGGGAAACCTTTGCCGGTGAGAATAATATCTCCTATCGTGAAATCAGTTTATCCGAGCAGGCAATGGAGAAAGTTCGCAAACAATATAACAGACTTGAACTTGATCAACGTAGAAGGGTGAAAGCTAATATCGTAATGATCCTTGATAAAATTCTGGGTAAGGGTAATTACTCACTTGCTTTCGTTAATCAGATAGCGGGACACCCAGACGCTCTGGGACGACATTATAATAGAGTGGTAGAAATACTTGACGGAACTCCCCAGATGACTGATACTTCATACCATGAATCAGTTCACTTTCTGATGGAAAATAGTCTCACCGCAAAGCAGAGAAATTCCCTTCGTGGTCTGGCTCGAGAGAAATATGGCGATTTATCCGTTCGGGAACTGGATGAACTACTGGCAGAGGACTTCATTGATTACGCCAAAACCCCAGTGGAAGAACGTCAAAACTCAAGCCTTTCAGATAAGATCAAAAAGGTATTTGATCAGATCATAGAGTATGCAAAGAAGATGTTTATCGGTAATAATAGTGCTTATAAGAATATTATAAACTTCTATCAGGACGCTTTTAGCGGTACGCTTTCCAGGCTTGGGAGATATTCTGACTCGATCATGGAATTAGAGGGGCAGGCACAGGCTTTCCGTATTCAAGAGAATAGAACCAACCGAGCAATCGAATCCCAGATGAAAGATGTCAAGGAAGTCACGGATAAACAGGGCAACCTGCTTGCTCCGAACGGGAAGGTATCTAACCTTAATAACTTACAGTGGCGGCAGGTCAGAACCCCTGCGTTCAAAGACTGGTTCGGGGACTGGCAGAATAATCCCGACAAGGCAAGCAAGGTGGTTGATGAAAATGGTGAGCCTATGGTGGTGTATCATGGTACTAATGCTGATTTTACAGAATTTGATAAAGTTGGTAAACGGCTTCCAGCACTCGGATTAGGATATTATTTTTCTACTAATAAACAAAAAGCGGAAAGATATGGTGATAATATAATACCTACATTCATATCGTCTAAATCCACTTTAAATTGGCAAAACCTATTGGCAGGTCAGAGAAACAAAATAATTGACACATTAATGAAAGTTGTACCAGCAGAAAGAATTGCTGGATTTGGGGAAATAAATCGTAAGGTATTCCCAAAAACAGAAGAAGGTAAAAAACTGGCACTATCTTTTCTTAGGAAAAAAGAAAAGGACACTATAAATTATTACCATGAGAGAGCAAAAGCTATGTTGCAGTTAGACGGAAATGGCAATATAGAAATAGTATGGATGTCACCAAATTTAAAAGGAGCAAGTTCGCATAATCTATTGGCTCTGTCTCAGGAATATTACAATCAAATAGCATCAGAATTAGGATATGATGGTGTAAAATATGGCAATGAAATCGCAGTATTCAACCCAACCCAAATCAAATCAGCCACCGCCAACATCGGAACTTTCGATAGCTCCAATCCCGATATAAGATACAGGGAAATAACTGATGATAATTACCAGAAACAAGACAGTGACTTATCCAAAGCACTGAGAAACGCCGAACTGGATAGAGAAAGGGATTTACCTTATATTATGAACGCCATATACGGACACCATGACAGAACCCTGCTTTCTGAGCCCGAAATGGACAACCTTATTGATACCATAAAAACCTATGAGGAAGTGAGTGATAATACCCTTGATAAGCTGAGAAGAACACGGCAAAGAATTATCTCCGGTAAGGTTCATAATGCCACCTTAGAAGAATATGCAGGAGAATCAGGTAAAGATAAACCTCAATTACCCGTAAAATCAAAGGTCAGGGTAGGCGGTAAATTAGATGCCGAAGTTCAGGAATATGCAGACGAGCAAAGGGCAGCGTTCCAGAAAAAAGCACGGGAAAGAGCTACTTTTAGCAATCCAGTGATCACCTGGGTATTGGCTAATCTCGGAAATCAGCATATTGATTTGGCAGCTTCTACGAATAAAGTGGTCAATAAAGGTCTCAAAAAGATGGAGTTCTTTGAGAATTATCTTGATATTATAAAGGCGCTTACTCCTGATCAGGTTCAGGGGATTGTTGACCATTTTAATAATATGAACGCCCCTTTCCCCGCATCAATTCAGGATAGTATTGAAGCAGATATTATCATCAGGGCAATTAAGGAACTTGATCAATTAAAGGCACATCAGGGTAAGGTAGATATTCCTGCAGCTTTACGGTTAATCAATGATTTCCATCACAATATTAACTTCATCGCACAGCAGTCGGGAAATTACAGAATAAAAGAACTCGGTGATCGACTGATCAATAATAAGATAGAATATCAGAATAAGGTCAATATTGATATTGATGGTTTCATAGAAAAGCATCGTGAAACATTAAATAATATGTCAGCGGTGCAATCTAAGGCATTACTGACCTGGGCGGAAGATGGCAGAATCCACGACTCTTTAAAAAACAGTCCTGCTATCACTAAGTTAATGGAAGATTATAATAAGATCAGGGAAATTGATAAAAGCATTATCCGTTACTGGAGAGTTTATCAGTATTTCATGGGAATTTTAAAAGAGCATCACTTCACAAAAGAACAAAGGGAATCTTTGCATTCATGGGAAGCTCAGTACAGAACCGCTTTTGAGAAAAACAACCAAAAATGGAAGGACTTCGTAAAAAGAATAAGAGATGGAAGCGAACCGGGAGCTAATGATTTTATCAAAGACAGTTACGTAGCCCTTGATCAGCAGGCATTGAGTGAAATACAGCTTAAAGACCTCGATGAGGACATGCTTTTCTCTGATGATAAAGACAACCTCGACGTTGGATATGGAATGCTGAAAACCAGAAATACCTTGAGAAGATCAGGAGCCACGAACGCTGTTAAGCAGTTATTTTATGCTCATAGAAAAAGCCTCCGGATAGAATATCTGGCATTCACCCCTGAAAACCTGCGCCTGGAATTAAAAGGCGTCCTTAGTGACAAAAGCTACAAGATGGTTAGGGAACAATTAGATAGAATAGTTGATCGTGGAGTTAAGGATTCTGATTTTGTGAAAGCTATCAAACTGGCAATGGGTAGAATATATATGGCTTCCGTTGTTGGGAAGGGATTGGTTCAGCTAAAGAACATACCCCAGAGACTTTTGAATGCAGAAACTACCACCCAGCAATTAGCCGGACTCAAATCTCTTTTTATGAGTAATAGTAAATATAAACGCTGGCTTGGGAATCCAATGTTTGAGAGAATATTGGAAGAATATGGGCAGAAAAGAGGATTTAACTATCTCGCTGCTGCAATGATGAATGAAGATATTCAGAGAATAAAAAGTTTCGATAATCTAAAAACCAATAAATCATTCATGGCTTTCGGCATAGCGAATTTCTTTGCAAATCCGGTATTTGAGCTTGTGAATAACTCATGGGGAAGTTTATTGCTCGACATTCATTACAAACTCGACCTTGCTAACAGACTATCTGTACTGTACCAGTTGATTTCACAGGCAGAAAAGACGTTTTCAGACCCTAATGTGACTTGGGACACTGTTATGGATCAGATGGGCTTTAAAACGCTTGATAAGGCTGACAGGTTATTTCTCGCTGATGTATATTCCAAGCAGGGCTTAAGTGAAATGGTATTCCAGCTAAGTAAGATAAAATCTATCGAATCCCAGTTCCAGTATGATCCTTCCTTAAAAAGTATTTATGCTACAACGGGTAATATATTTGTGAAACAGGCTATCCAATATAGTACCTGGTGGGCAAGCTATATCAGGAAGGTTAGATCACAATTAATCTGCGCTACCCAGAAGGGAGATACGAAAGCTGCTTTACGGGCGATTGCTTTTGTTACGATAAATGGTATGCTGGTTAAAATGTTCCTTGAAGCAATTACGGGAACCCTCCCAATTATTCCGGGCGATGAAGATGATGAAGATTATCTATACAAAAGGATGCTCTACTCTGCTTTAGGTTTCTTTAACCCTACCGACTGGACTGGGGCGTGGAATGCCAGCACCCTCGTACCTTTTATCAGCCCGTTCAAGATCAAGGCGTTTTTACAGGGTGATACCTATGAATCATTACAGGCAGATGATCTCGTAGTTGGTCAGTTTGGTTCAGTAGTTTTAGATATGGCTAATGCAGCAATTTGCACGTATTGGATTATGACTGGAGATGAAGAGTTAAGGAAAAAAGCTACTGCAAAACTTGGCTATCTTGTCGATAAGGTTGGGGAGCAGATATTTGTTCCGGTTGAGATGGTGGAAAGAGGGCTTTCTATTGCACAGGGCAATCGTAAAACCAATGTAACAAGAACCCTTATAACTATGTGGGGCGGGGATAACTATAATCCCAAAAAAGCTGATCGTGATTTTTACGAGAAATTCCAATATGGATTGTTTGGTAAAAACGCAAGATATATTAAAGATGATAGCAAAAAACCAATTGTGGTGAAGAATGTGAAATTATGACACCGGCAAATAAATCTACAAAGATCACTAAAAGATTCGGTAGCTCCAATGAATATCAAATTGCAATACAGCGGGATAAAAAGCAGGACATAAGTGCCTCTGTTTCGGGTAATAATATGTTCATAGCTTTCAGGGGTGGATTTTATACCTTTAATATAAGGGGGTTAATCCATTTTATTAGAGACCTCGCTGCGAAAGAGATTAAGGATCAGAACGCAATTAGCCTGGCTATATCAGCAGATGCAATTGTAAGGATACCTGCTGGTAAGTATGTAGCCTGTATCATTTTGACAGGAGATGCCACGGGAGTTAATATAAATTTTAATGGTGAAGATTATGATGAAATTGATCCGGGTAATGACACGATTGAATTATTGCTCGCTGCTCGATATGTCGCAAGTGAAACCGAAATGACGATCACGGCTACAAGCTGGGGGTCGTTAAATATTATAATAAAAATAATATAGGAGATACTATGAAAAAGATTATACTTTTACTCATGTTATTTGCTGTTCTCTCTATCAGCGCTACGAGCAGTTATTATACTAATCATTTAGCTGGTTATACCACATACCCGGACGGAGGTCAGTGGTTGAGATGGAACGAGACACGTAAGGCTTTTGTCAATACCGACATTGATAGTTTAACGGTTTATGGTGATGTTACTATTGTAGGCGGAGATTTGACGGTAGGCGGTGATATAATAATAACTGATGATATGACGGCAGATAGTATATATGTAAGGGCAATCAGCGTAGATACCTTATACGGACATTCACCGATAACTATTCAGGACACCCTTGTCGTAACGGGCAATATCTCAGCTACTACCTATGGCTCAGACGGTTCTGTAACTGACGCAGAGCTTAAATATGTCAGTTCACTTAGCTCTGATGTCCAAACACAGTTAGACGCAAGGTGTTTAGAAAGTGTATTCGGCACTGCAATTGGTACTGGCTTGACACTTGATTCTACTACCTTAAAGGCTTCCACCACCTTACAATCTTTAGATGGGTTGACAGAGACAAATGGTGGTATTCCCTACGGTACAGCCGATAACGCCTATGGGTGGCTTGCTGCTGGTGCTGCTGGAAAGGTCTTACAGGCGAATGGTGCTGCTGCTCCTACTTGGGAAACCGTTAGCACTTACTGGACACAAGATGACACGTCGGCATACGTAACCACTAATGCAAAAGATTTGGAGATGAGAAACACCAGTGTTGACCATTTAATGACACAGCTTGGAAGCTCAAATGCCTATGCGAATTTCAGTATCGTTGACGGCTCAGACGGTGGATTATTCATTAAGGGCTTCTCTGAAACCGCAGACGTTGAGGGTATAAATATCGGTGCTGCCTGTGTTAATGCTACCCCTACCGATTATCCAATGAAATTTCAGGTTGGCAGAAAAGCAATAGCCACATGGAGTCCGTTTACTGGAACTAAACTTGGTTTTTTATGGGCTAATAACACTCAGGAAGTTATGACACTTAATACGGGAGGTCAGTTATCAATCGGTTCTGACTCAGACTTGGCATATCATCAGCTTAATCTGTATGATAACGCACCTTCACTATGTATGACTGATACGGGTATAAATACTAAGATAAGCTCAATGGCAACCGCACAGGACACTAATGCAGTATGGTTAGACGCAGATGATACAACCCCTGAAATCGGTATATCGGGTGGGGATGGCGACTCTTGGTCAATGACTATTGATACCTCTGACCACGCAGTATTCCAGAACGCTACTGCCTATGATTTTGACGCAGCAGTTAATATTACAGGCACAGCTTCCGCTTCTATGATTGCCAATTCTGCCATGCACTCACCCCTACTCGGTAAAGGTGCAACAACTTTAGCCATTACTTCAAATATTATAACTGTAACTGGTGACGGTGGTGGAAATACTTTAGGTACAATAACAGGTGCTTCTATCGGAGTATATACATTTATATTCGTAGATGCCTTTGTCACTATAACAGACACTGATATAGCCGCTTCCAACACAATAGACCTCGTAGGAACAGCTACTAATTTAACGTCGGCAGATGATACGACATTACAGCTTGTATATGACGGCACAAGCTGGTATGAAGTTTCGAGAAGTGTAAACTAATAATATAGGAGATACGACATGGGAGTACATGGTGATAATGTAGTAAATGTAGTAATAGGTGTTCCTGAATTATACATAGAGATGAAAGATATGAAGCAGGAATTTACCGATAAACTTGATAAAAGTGATGAAGAAAATAGGAAACGTGACGAAGCTAATCAGAAGGAAATCAGGGGTTGGTTTCTTGGAAATGGCAAGGAAGGTGCTGTCACTAAGATTGAAAAGAATAAGGCTAATATTGTGCTGCTGTTCAAGCTCTTCTTCTTAATCTTTGGGAGTATTCTCACCGTAGCTTTTTTCGTCATCAGATCAGGGATCTTATCATAATGAAAAAGCCTATTATACTTTTATCAATTATTATCTGTTCTCTCTTTTTGATTGCTGCAGTACGGCAGGACTTAAGGGGCTATAAACTCACCCTCCATAGAGGGGCTACCGTCAAGGAGATCAGCACAGATACTACCCTGGCGTCCGATGCAGACACCACCCTTGTTACAGAGAAAGGGATCAAGGGTTACGTTGACGCAGAGATAGATAAGGTTGATACCTTAAGCATCGCTGGTGACACGGGCACGGGAAACGTATCTCTGGAAATCGGCACGCTGAATATTGACGGAACTGCGAATGAGGTTAATACCTCTGCCTCTGGCGACACCATTATTGTAGGACTTCCTGATGATGTGACGATAACTGATACCCTGACAGTGGGTGGTAGCTTAAATGTCACAGGCGATATAACTGGGGTATTTCCAGATAGTCTTGTATCAGACCTATCCGGCTACCTCCCATACACAGGAGCAGACTCTACGCTGAACATGGGTGATGAAGATATAATAGTAGATACCTTAAAATCCATGTCCCTTTATGATGTGTCA